>OJPV01000005.1_pt1 | contig 212153 bp, 174 predicted proteins | sample 1598581 | NCBI WGS metagenome assembly OJPV01 (sample SAMN03922501, study PRJEB24848) | human gut metagenome | isolation source: stool sample | host: Homo sapiens | place: Germany | collected 2011-11
GCGCCGAATGCTCGCCATCGAAATTTATCGATGGCCTATTTCAGACTGTAATGGGGTAGTTCTGTAGAGAATACCGTTGCCGCCGGTAACCAAGCGGTCGTAAAGACGGCTGCCCAGCTGGCCGAGGAGTCGGCAAAGCAGCTCAAGGACGCTCAGGCCGCCTACGATGCCGCCCAGAAGAAGGCCGACGCGGCGGGCCAGTCTCAAAAGCAGGCGCAGCAGCAAAAGAATCAGGCCTCGCAGGCTGTGAGCGACAACGAAATCGAGCAGAACGCAGCAGAAGTCGCCGCGCTCCAGGAGAAGATTGACGAGCTCAAAGCCGCCGTCGAAAAGACCGAGCAGCAGCAGAAGAAGCTGGGCGACCTGAACGAGCAGCTCGATCAAGCCAACAAGAGTGTCGAGGATAAGACCCAGGCGCTCAAGGACGCCAAGGCAAAGCAGGACGAGGCCAAGAAGGCCCTCGATGATGCCCAGGCCAAGCTCGAGGCCATGGGTATGGACGAGTACGAGGCCGCCAAGAAGGCCGTCGAGGACGCGCAGGCAAAGCTCGATGACGCCAATAAGGCCGTTGCTACTGCACAGGCCAATCTGGACCAGGCCAAGGCTGCCGAGGCTAGCGCCCAGCAGGAAAAGAAGGACACTGAGGCCGCTCTGACGACTGCCCAGGCCAAGAAGCAGGAGACTGCCGCTGCGCTCGCAGCCGCAACCACCGCGCGCGATAACGCCCAGCAGAAGTTCAACCAGGCGCAGGCCGCGCTCGATGCTGCCGTCTCGGGTACGGGTGTCGACCTGAGTGCGCTTGAGGCCGCCAAGATCGCTGCTGCTGGTGAGCTCAAGACCGCGCAGGCGGAGCTCAATGCCGCGACGGATGCCGACGCCACCGCACAGACAAATCTGCAGGCCGCCCAGGCTGCCGTCGCTGCCGCGCAGGAGAAGGCCAACGCCGCCAACGCTGCTGTGGCATCTGCCCAGTCTGCATACGATGCGGCAAACAAGGAGTACAAGGACGCGGCCAGTAAGCGTGACGCCGCGAAGACGGCATACGAGCAGGCCCAGCAGACCGAGGCCGACAAGAAGGCTGAGTACGACCGACTCGTCGAGATTCGTCAGCAGAAGAGCAACGAGTTCGATCAGGCTCGTGCTGAAGTAACCGACGCGCACAATGCATACGACGCCGCAAACGCCGAGGTCGAGAAGCTTAACCAGCAGATTGCAGACCTAAAGTCCAACATGACCGTTGACCAGGAAGTCATCAGTCAGGGTATGTTCGGCTTCATGAACTACATCATCGGCGGCAGCCAGTTCACAGCCACGCAGAAAAAGAACGCCCAGGACGCCGTATCGATGCTGACCGGCGCCGCTGACAAGGCCGAATGGTATGACAAGTACGTCGATCAGGACATGTCCCGCGACACCAACCCGCTCTCCTTGGAGCAGATGCGCAACGCCCTGACATATCTCGACACCCAGAACAACCTCCGCAAGGCGAACGGCCAGTCGGCGCTCAGCGTCAGCCTCCGCATGACTGTGGCGGCAGCCCTTAATACATCATATTCATCGAACATCTGGGGACACTCGAACTGCTATTTCGACAACGGGGAGAATCTTGCCGGCGGAGGCGGCGCATATACCGGCGGCGAGACCGAGGATACACTCGGTTGGCCCTACACCGGCCTCTACACACAGGAGAAGGAGGCATTCGATAAGTACGTCGCGCAGTATGGCGACGAACTCGGCAGCCACCGATATGATTCCTATTACATCTACCAGAACTACAACAGCATCTATCACGAGTGCGGGCACTATCTCAACATCATCGATTCAGCCACGGAAGCCATCGGTATCGCGACCGGTAGCGGTAAGAACACCGATTCCGAGGTAACCATCTTCGATTACAGCGCTGATAGCACTCAGGCTGATTTCACTGTCCCCGAGTTCAAGAAGCTCCTCAACGACTACATCGATTCCGCCTACAATGCAGGCGGCACGCAGGAGCAGAAGGAGCAGCTGAAGCAGCTTCAGAGCAAGCTGGCAGATGCGCAGAAGAACTTCGGGACTGCTGGAACGGCTTATTCTAACGCATTGGATAAGCAAGAAAGCGCGCGCGACGCCTATACCGCGGCCGACACGAACGTGAACACCGCCAAGGGTGAGTACGAGAAGGCCAAGTCCGGCACCGCCGCCGCTAAGACGGCATACGACGCAGCGAAGGATGCGCTCGGCGGAATCGACATCGAGTCCCTCAAGCAGAACCTCGATGCCGCCAAGGCCGAGGCCGCTACTGCCCAGGCGGCTCTCGATAAGGCAAACGCCACGCTTGCTGACAGCAAGACGAAGGCAGCCGAGGCCGCTGCTCACAAGGCGAAGGCTCGCAGCGCCCGCGACGCCGCCAAGGCAAAGTCCGATCAGGCCAACGAGGCGTATGACAACGCTACCGCTTCGGTCAAGGACCTTGCCGCCAAGTGCGATGCCGCCAAGACGGATCTTGCGAACAAGCAGGGCACGCTTAACGATGCCAAGAAGGCCGACGATGCCGCCCAGGCTGGTGTAGACAAGGCCCAGGCCGCAGATGTCCAGGCCGCGACTGCTCTTTTGGACGCCAAGCAGGCGGTTGCCGCCAAGGCGCAGGCTGTGTCCGATGCGCAGGCCAAGGCCAAGGCTGCTGAGGGTGAGCTGGCTACCGCGAACAAGGCCTTCGAGCGCTTTGCCGGCGCCCAGAAGGCGGTCGACGACGCCAAGGCCGCCTATGACGCTGCCGTGGCCAGTGTCGCCGATGCCCAGAAGCAGCTCGAGGCCGCCAACGAAGCCGTCGTCGATGCGAACCTCGATATCTTCAAGGCCAAGGCAGAGCTTGCCAACGACGAGGCACTCAAGGCCGATCTTGAGGCTGTCGATCACAAGGCATCCCTTGCCGCGGGCACGACGGGCAACGAGAAGCTGGTCAAGCTGAACGCTGCCTACGCTCGCTATAAGGCTGCCGTCGATGCCGCCGCTGGTCTCAAGGCTGCCCTGAGCGATGCCGATGCCAAGCTGTCCGACGCCAACGACGCCTATGCCGCCGCGCTTGCCGAGCTTGACGATGCCAAGGATGCCCTGGCTGCCGCGCAGGCCGAGTACGACAAGTATCATCCCAAGGCCGAGCCGCAGGCCAAGCCTCAGGTTGCGCAGGCTGCTGCAAAGGCTCCTGTCGCCAAGAAGAAGGCTGCGAACGCTGCGCTCGCCCAGACTGGCGACAATTCCGCTCTTGCGGGCGAGGTGTTCGTCATCGGCGGTATCACCCTCGTGGCCGCTGGTGTGACGCTGAGCGATCGTCGTCGCAAGCAGATGTAGCGTTTCGAGCGTAGATTCTGCAACGAACTTCAATTCATAGCGGGACCGTCTCGTTAGCCAAACGATAAGGCCGGCGCGCTGTCATACGCAGCGCGCCGGCCTTTCTTTGTTTCGGTATCAAAAAGCCCGGTCGGCAGCCGCGAAAGCTACCGACCGGGCAAGCCGTAGGCAATATGGTTGCTGTCGAGCAGCTGCTCGACTTAGCCCAGCAGGCTCAAGCCCACGGAGACAAACGCCAGGATAACGCCGACGATGGACTCGCCGCCGAGCAGGCCGCTGGCGACAACCAGGCCCTGCTCTTGGAAGGCGGCGTCCTTGGCAGCCCTCTCCTCGTCAGAAAGACCAGCGGTGGCGTCGCGGTGGGCGGACCACTTGTCGTAGGCGAGCTTGACGCAGGAGCCCAGGAATGCCGTGAGTGACATGTAGAACGGCAGGTACACGCCCAGGCCGATCATCATGGCCGGAATGCCAAGCCAGTACATGACGATGCCGGCGATAAAGCCACCTGCGAACCACGGCACGCTCGGGATGCCCGAGACCATGGTGGCGACCACGCTTGCCTGCGCGGCCACAAAGCTCTTGTCGGGGCCGAAGGCGTCCGGACCATAGGCGGTGACGAGCGCGACCATGACAGCGGCAGCGACCAGGGCACCCACGATGCCGCCAATGGCTTGGCCGATCCACTGCGCACGCGGGTTGGTGCCCAGCACGGCGCCGGCCTTAAAGTCGTTCATGACGTCGCCCGCAAGGCCGCACGCCACGGCTACGATGCCGGCGATAAAGAACAGCTTGACCTGAGCGATCTGCGCGAAGGCGGCCACGATGAGCATAACGATGAGGCCAAAGATCTCCATGGGGTCGATGCCCGTCTGGCCGCAGCTCTGTGCGCTCATGATGGTGGTGACAAAGGTGAATAGCGTCACGATGACGGCCGGAACGGGGCCAAGGTTAAGCACGATGGCGATGATCACGGCGATGGCGGCAGCGCCCAGGCCGATGATGCCGGCGTCGAGCTTAAGCGATCCCGAGATGAGCGACTGCTCGTCGGTGTCGGTGGAGCTGTCGGCGGCAAGACCGCGGACGATACCGGCGACCTGCGGCAGGATGTCCTTGAGGACGACGGCGACGCCAAAGCCCATCATGAGGCCCATGCCCAGGGACTTGACGATGCCTTGCGCAGTCATAACGTCGAACAGACCGGCAGCGGTGCCGCCCACGATGATGCCAAAGTTGCCCAGCAGGGCGCCGGCAAACCAGAAGGCGACCGGGGCGAAGCCCACGAGGAAGCCGACGGAGAGCAGCATGGGCGAGTTGTAGATACCAAAGGTCACGCCGGGGATGTTGAGCGTGCATAGCATGCTGGGCACCACGCCCAGGGCGTCGCGCAGCACGCTATAGATGCCGGCGATGGCCATGGAGCCAAAGAGCTGCTTGCCGGTTTTGCCGCCGGCCTCGGTGGCGCGCAGGGTCTGAGCTGCGGCGTTGCCGGTGGGGAACTCAAGCGCGGCGTCCACGATAAAGTGACGGTGGATGAGCGCGGTGGCCAGCAGGCCCAGGATGGTGCCGGCGAGTGCCACGATAAACATGTCGAGCCAGCTGATCTGGTCGGCATAGCCCAGCATCCAGGCACCCGGGATGGTAAACGCTAGGCCGCCGGCGACCATGGCGCCCGCGGACATGATGGTGTGGGTGACGTTGGCCTCGTTGAGGCTGGCATTGCCCATGAGCTTAAGGAAGAACAGCGAGATGACGGCAGCGAAGACGATCGGCCAGGGGAGAGCGCCCATCTTGAGGGCGGTGTAGGCCGAGCTTGCCGTGATGATCACGCAGCCAAGGACGCCGATGACGACGCCGCGCAGCGTGAGTTGCCCGCGCATCGAAGCGCGGTTCGAGGGATTGCTCATATTGAACTCCTTTGCGTATATCCGCTTCCCCCCGGGAGCGCCGCTACGGATACGGCGCGGGAAGTCGGGTTACCAAGGGCCGCCGCGTGAGCTCGCGCGCGACCGCGCACCAGTATAGCCGTAAGCTAGTCATTTTGGGATGACTGGTTTAGGTAGGCGATATACTGCTGGGCAGACGAAAGGAGCGCCGACGATGCTTAATGGGTGCGCATATATATTGACGGTCGACGTGGGTAACACGTTCATTCGCTTTGGTCTGTTTGCAGAGGATTCGGCCGCGGCGCAGGAATGCCCGCTTGCGACGTGCGAGATCACGACGCCATCGAGCATTACGGCCGACGAAGCGCGTATGCGTCTCGCTCAAGTCATGGCCGCGCTGGCGGCCGATGCGGGCATGCCCGGCGCGCTCGTACCCACGGCGGCCGTGCTGAGCTGCGTGGTGCCGGCGCTCGAGCGCCCGTGGAAGGCGGCTCTTTCCCGTATCTGCACGGGGCGCGTGCTCACCGTGGGGCCGGGCCTCAAGACCGGCATGCCCGTGCACTACGACGACCCGGCCGAGATCGGCCCCGACCGCATCGCCGATGCCGTGGCGGCTCGTGCCGTCTACGGCTCGCCGTGCATTGTGATCGACCTGGGCACGACGACCAATATCGAGGTCATCGACGCGCACGGCACCTTTGTGGGCGGCGTCATCGCGCCGGGGCTGGCGCTCGGCGCCCGCTCGCTTTCGGCGGCAGCAGCGCGTCTGCCGCAGGTCGAGCCCTCGGCACCCACGCATGTAATCGGCCGCAACACGCGCGAGGCCATGCGCTCGGGCGTGGTCTTGGGCGAGGTGGCCCGCATCGACGGCATGCTCGACATGGTGCTCGCCGAGATGCGCGCGACCAAGGCCGCGGGGGAGGGCGACGTGCCCATAGTCATTACCGGCGACGATGCCGAGGCGCTTGCGTCGCTGGTCGGTCATAGTCTGACGGTCGACGACGCGCTGACGTTGCGGGGTCTCGCCGAGCTCTACCGCATCAACCAAAAGCCCCGCCGCGTGTAAAGGTGAGGGCGCCGGTGGGACAAACGCCTCCACCTTTCACCTGCTACAATGGGTCAAACTATTGCGATTACGGAGGTGTCTGCCATGTCGGACGATCTTCATCAAACTTCGTCAGGCAAGCGCCTGGACGTCATTAGCTGGGACGAGTTCTTTATGAGCGTGGCCATCGCCGCGCAGCGTCGCAGCAAGGACCCCAACACGCAGGTGGGTGCGTGCATCGCCAACACCAACCACCGCATCCTTTCGGTGGGCTACAACGGTACACCCTCGGCGCTCAACGACGACTTTTTTCCGTGGGGTACGAGCGACGACCCGCTGCAGGACAAGCACAACTACGTGGTCCATGCCGAGGCCAACGCCGTGCTCAACTACCGTGGCTCGCTCAAGGACCTCGAGGGTTCCACGGTCTACGTCACGCTGTTCCCGTGCCACGACTGCGCCAAGATTTTGGCTCAGGTGGGCGTGGGCGAGGTCGTCTACCTGGACAACAAGTACGCCGACACCGATGACGGACGCATCAGCCGCCGCATCCTCGACTCCTGTGGCATCAGCTACCGCCAGGTTATCGTCGATGTGCACATCGGCACCGAGGGGCAGGCTCAGCAGTAGCGCGTGGCAACGCCAGCTGGCGGCAAAAGCAGCTAAAAGAGCCCCGTCCCAAATTGACTACTCGTGAAAGTCGCGTCTGCGCGCATGGACGGCTCGTGAGCGGGTACACGGCTGTAGTAACATAGCTTCTGTCCGCGGGCGCGCCCGCGTAATTGTGAGAAAGGAGCCCCTGTGGCTGTTAACGAAGAGCTGCTTAAGAAGGTTCTTGAAGAGATTCGCCCCAACCTGCAGGCCGATGGCGGCGATATGGAGTATGTGGGCGTCGACGACGAGGGTGTCGTCAAGCTGGAGCTGCAGGGCGCCTGCGCCGGCTGCCCCATGAGCTCGCTGACCCTGTCCATGGGCATTGAGCGTATCCTGAAGGAGCATGTGCCCGGCGTTACCCGCGTTGAGCAGGTCAATGCCTCCGGCGAGGCCGAGGACCTGTACGACGAGTACGCGCCGTTCTAAGCTGCGAAAGCTGCGGACGGCATACTCCGCATAGACGTTACGCTCAAATATGCGGCTGCGAGCGCAAGGCCCGCGGCCGCATTTGTATGTAGGGAGCAGGAGGATCGATATGCTCAACGACCTCTACCATATGCTTGATCCCGTCGCAATCTCGGCGGGCCCCATCACCATCTACTGGTACGGCCTGGCCTACGTGGTCGGCGCCCTGCTCACAGCAGTCGTCATGTACCGCACGCAGCGTCGCTGGGGCTTTAACATCACGATTGACGACCTGACGAGTGTCGTGGTCGGCGTGGTCTTTGGCCTCATTATCGGTGCGCGCCTGTTCTACGTCGTCTTTTACGGTGATGGCTACTACTGGGCGCACCCGCTCGAGATCTTTGCCACCAACGAGGGCGGTATGAGCTTCCATGGCGGTTTGGTGGGCGGCATTATCGGCGGCATCATCGTGTGCCGCATGTATAAGCTCGATGCCTGGACTTTGGCAGACCTTGCCGTCATAGGCGCGCCGCTGGCCTTGTGCCTGGGCCGTTGTGCCAACTTTGTCAACGGTGAGCTGTGGGGCAAGCCGACCGATCTGCCCTGGGGCGTGGTCTTCGGTGGCACCGCGGGCGATATGCCGCGTCACCCCTCCCAGCTCTACGAGGCATTTCTTGAGGGCATCGTGCTCTTTTGCATTCTGCAGGTGCTCAGCCGCAAAAAGCCGCTACTGCCCCAAGGCACGTTTATGGGCGTGTTTGTGATGGGTTACGGCATCGTCCGCTTCCTCATTGAGTTTGTGCGCGTGCCCGATGCCCAGCTGGGCTATCTGCTTGGTGGCGTCATCACCATGGGTCAGCTGCTGAGCCTGCCGCTCGTAATTGCGGGCCTGGCGCTCATCATCTTTGCTCGTCGTCGCAACTGTCCCCAGCGCATCTACCTCGACGCCTAACCACCACAAAGGGGACAGGCACCTTTGTGGTGGTTCGCTGGGCAACGATGACAGAACCGTAACGTTTCCCCAGATAAAACCTGCCAAAATAAACCTGTCCCTTTTTGGCAGGTTTCTAGAAAGGCTTTCGGACTGTGAAGGATTCCGACCTCTCCACAACGGCTGCGCGCGACGCTGCCCGCATCGTCTGGTTTAAGCGCTACCCCGCCAAGCAGACGCTCATCGCATTTTTGCTCGCGCTGTTGGCGACCACGGCGTTTTCCATCAATCCTGCCCCGGTGTCGAGCAACGCAGTCTTGGCGATTGACCCCAAAGCCTCGGGCATGCTGTACGTGTGCTACGAGGTGCTCCTCTCGTTTGCCGGCCATACCGACGCGGTCATGCTGCTTGCACTTGCCTGCCTGCTCACCTTGCCGTTTCGCTACGTGTTCTTTGGCCGTGGCGACACCTGGCGTCCATCGATCATTCTGCCGTCGCTGCTCTTCGCCATCTGCATGGTGTTCGGCCGCAGCTACGATCTCACCGACTCGGCCGAGATTGTCCTTGGCGACAAAGCCCGCATCATCTGCGCCTGGATTGGCGGCGCGGGCTGGATGCTCCTGGCGATCGTTGCCTTCTATCTGGCTTTTGAGTGCCTGGATTGGCTGAGCTCTCGGCGCATTCCGTTTTCCGAAGCGCACTTTGGCCGCGTATGGCGTGTGACTCACGCCGTGCTCTCGGTCCATCCCTTTGCCGGGCCCTTCCTGGTGCTTATGATCGCCTGGGCGCCCACGCTCATCGCTTCGCTGCCTGGCCTTTTTATGGGAGATACGGGCGCGCAGATTCGCCAGTGGTTCAACTATCCCAACGGCACGAGCGACTACCTGCGCCTACTCAACCCCAACGTGCTGCTCAACGGGCATCATCCCGTAGTGCACACGGCCATTATCGGCTCGTGCGTTCAGCTGGGGCTTTCACTGTTCAACAGCGCTAACGCGGGTCTTGCCATCTACACCTGTGCTCAGTTCGTCATCACGGCCGCCTGCATGGCCTATTCCATCTCGTCGCTGCGCAAACTGGGCGTGGGCCTGCCGGTTCGCGGTGCGATCCTGCTGTTCTTTGCGTTTATGCCGATGTTCTCTAACTACGCGGCGTTGCTCACCAAAGACGTGCTCTTTGCCGACGCGTTTTTGGTGCTGCTGGTGCAGACCGTGAAGCTCGTGGCCTGCGGTCTGCCCCGTCGTGATGCCAATGTCGAGCGAGCGGGCGAGAAAGCCCCCGTGCTCTTTGCGCGCCACGACTGGCTGCTGCTCGCTCTGGGCGCCATGGGTTCCACGTTCCTGCGCAACGGCGGCCTGGTGTTTCCCCTGGCGGCATGCGTAATCGCAGCGGCGTTTTGCGTATGGGACGTGCATGTGGCTCGTCGTGCAGCCAAGCAGACTGGTGCTGCACCTTCGGGCGCCATCCCGCGCTTCCGCTGGGTCGGTGTCCTCGCGGTGCTCGCGCTCTGCCTTGCCTCTAACATGTACTTCACCAAGGTGTTTATGCCGGCGCACGACATTACGCCCGGCTCCAAGCGCGAAATCCTCTCGATTCCGTTCCAGCAGACGGCTCGTTTCGTCCAAAAGCACGACGGCCTCAACTCGGGCGTCAACCCCACGGTTAAGGAGGACGGCACCATCGTGGAGGCTCCTTGCGACGGTTCGGTGACCGACGAAGAGCGTGCCGTGATCGATCGTGTACTCAAGTACGAGAACCTGGGCCGCCGCTACAACCCCGACAAGTCCGATGCCGTCAAGAACTGCTTCAACGAGTACGCCTCGCAGGAGGACATCGATGCCTATTTTGAGGTATGGGCTCAGATGTTTAAGAAGGATCCCGAGTGCTATATTTCGGCGCTTATCAATAACTACTATGGTTATTTTTATCCGAGCGCGCGCGATGCCTGGGTCTACAGCACGGCGCGTAGTGCCGAGATTATGGCGAAGCCCGATAACCTTAAGTACTTCGACTTCCATCCGGTCGATAGCAAGGTTGTGCGCTGGTGCGACCACCTGATCAACCTGTATCGCGTGGCAGTACAACGCGTCCCGTTTATCTCGCTCACCATGAGCTCGGCCACCTATGTGTGGATCATGATCGCCGTGGTGGTCTACCTGCTGCGTCGTCATTCATGGCGTGCGCTGGCGATCTGGGTGCCGCTGCTGGGCGTGCTCGCCGTGTGCCTGATTGGTCCGTGCAACGGCTCGACCTACATGCGCTACCTGTATCCGGTCATCGCCTGCATGCCCTTCGCCATCGGCGCCACCGTCACCCGCAGTGACTTCCTCTGGTCCTAACTTGGTGCATTGGGGTCAGGTTTCTTTGCACCAAAGGGGTCATCATCACGACGCCTTCATTTTGGGGTTTATCTCGCAGGCCAGTAGGTATATCATAACGACGTTTGTTTATATTGCCCGAGCATCTGCGCTGGGCTTTAGGTCGAAACCGATAGGAGACACGTATGTCCGGACACTCTAAGTGGGCCACAACCAAGCATCGTAAGGGCGCGCAGGACGCCAAGCGTTCCGCCCTCTTCTCCAAGCTCAGCCGCAACATCACCGTTGCTGCCCGTCTCGGCGGTGACCCGCTGCCCGAGAACAACGCCAGCCTCGCCGCTGCCGTTGCCAAGGCCAAGGCTCAGTCCATGCCTAAGGACAAGATCAAGTCCGCTATCGACAAGGCCTTTGGTTCGGGTGCCGACGCCGCCGTCTACGAGAACATCGTGTACGAGGGCTATGGTCCCGCCGGCGTTGCCGTTTACGTTGACTGCCTGACCGATAACCGCAACCGTACCGCCGCCGATGTCCGTTCCGCCTTCTCTCACGCTGGCGGCAACCTGGGCACCTCTGGCTCCGTCGCCTTCCAGTTTGAGCGCAAGGGCCAGATCGTCGTCGCCAAGGAGATCCTGGACGAGAACGCCAAGAAGGAGACCATGATCGCCAACGGTGCTGCCGGTGACGAGGATGAGTTCATGATGGCCATCGCCGAGGCCGGTGGCGAGGACTACGAGGACGCCGGCGAGGAGTGGATCGTCTGGACTACTGCCAACGAGGTCATGGCTGTCTCCAAGGCGCTCGAGGAGCAGGGCGTCCAGGTCAAGGGCTCCGAGACCACCATGGTCCCGACCACCCCGACCGAGGTCTCCGGCGCCGACGCCAAGAAGGTTCAGCGCCTCATCGACCGTCTTGAGGAGCTCGATGACGTCCAGGACGTCTACAGCACCATGGACATGACCGACGAGGTCATCGCTGCCCTCGAGGAGGAGTAGCGCCCGCACGGGTTAAGCCGTGCATATCTGGGCATAATGAAGCGAGCATGCAAGCCTCGTGGAATAGATGAGCCGGATCCGCGTGCGTAGAGCACCGGACCCGGCTCTTTTATAATGATGCGAACCGTTTTGCATTTCGAGAGCCGAGATTTGAAGGGAGCGCCGCGTGCGCGTACTCAAACGAGCCCTAGCGATTGTGTATCTTGCCGCCGCCATCGTGGCGCTGGGTACGCTTGTCTGCCAGTTTTGGGGGCCGTATACGTATCGCTTTATGCTGCTGATGCGCGACCCCATGCCGCGCATTGTCGTGACGGCATGCGGCGGAGTTGTGGCGATCGGCGTGCTGGTAAGCTTCTTCCGCCTGATGTTTGCTCGTCGCGAGCCGTCCTGTGTACATCCGGCGGGGGAGCGCAATATCGAGGTTACCCTTGCGGCGCTTTCTTCGTGCGCCAGAGCTGCTGCCGAGCGCGACGACCGCGTGATGGTCGAGCATGTCGAGGCCCGCGTCCAAGGCTCCGACGATTCGCACGTCCGATTTAAGGTCGACGCTATCGCGCTTGACGATAAGGACGTGGCATCTCTGGCTACCGCGATGCAGCAGCGCATCGAGGAAGCTTGCGACACCATGCTCGGCACGCCGGGTACGACCACGCGCGTCCGTTTTTTGCCATCCAAGACTACCGTCCAGACCGTGGAGGTTTCCGGTGAGTGATACCAATCAAGACAAGACCGTCCGCACCCCGCGCCTGACTATCGATCAGAGCGCCGCGCCGGCAGGCGAGGTCGTCGATCCTAAGGTGGAGGGTACCGAGTCACATGACGCGGTCGCCGATGATTTTGATGAGGCCATGGGTCTCATCAAGGGTACGGGGGCAGCCATCTGGAGCTATGCCGTCCGTCATCCCAACACCACGCTTGGAGCCGTCGCTGGTTTTGTGCTCGCCGTGCTGGTGCTCACGCTCGGCCTGTGGGATACGCTCGTCATCGCTTTCTTTGTGCTGATCGGCGCCGTGATTGGCCAGATCCGCGACGGCGAGAACGGGATCGTCAACTTCTTCGGCCGTCTGTTTAGCGGCCGCTAGTATGTATTCGACCGCCGCGTGTGCGGTGGGCATAAGGAGGAACCATGGCTTTTAACACGAAGGTCGATGTGGCCGATACTGAGCCCGAGGCAGACGAGACCGTCGCCGCCGAGGCCGAGGACGTAACGCTCGAGGACGAGGCGCTCGTCGAGGCCGAACCCGCCGACGATGCGGACGAGGATGATGAGGAAACAGACGAGTCCGAGGACTCGCTGACCTATTCCAACGGTGTAATCGAGAAGATCGTCGCCATGGCCACCCGCGAGGTGCCGCACGTCCTGGGCATGAAGGGCAACCTCATGCACTTTGTGCAGGAGCAGTTTGGTGCCGAGAACCTGACCAAGGGCGTGACGGTCGAGGTCACCGATGACAACCGCGTGGTCGTCAACATTTCCGTCATTATCGAGTACGGCGCCTACGCGCCCGCGATTTTCGACGACGTCAAGGCGCGCGTGACCGAGCGTCTGGCCGCGATGACCGGCCTTGAGGTGGCAGGCGTCAACCTACGCATCGAGGATGTCATCACCCCCGAGGAGTACGAGCACCGCACCAACCAGCACGAGTAACCTACCAAAAAGGGATGTTTATTTTAGCAGGTTTTATCTGCGAAAACGTCAAACGGCCGGCCGCACGGATGTATGTGCGGCCGGCCGTTATTTGTATGTCCCCGATGTAGGCATACCGCTCGTCTAACTAGGGGTTGCAATCGTCGTGTTCCGCGTTACCCTAATGGGCGCATTGTTTCCAAATTGTTAACGAGGGGTTGCCGTAATGGCTGACGAGCACGAAACAGAAAGCCAGGCATGGGCGATTGAGGCTGCCGCGGCAGAGGCGGCATCGCGAGCTGCCGAGGAGGTACATCGTCCTCCCGTGGTGCCGATGGAGCGCGTGGTTGATCGCACCGATATCGAGCGCGGCGAGCGTGCCGGCCAAAAGCGTAGCCAGGAGCCAGGCTTCCCGCGCTTTTTCGCCGAGCTCAATCTGGGCCTGATTCTTACGGCCTTTGCCATCGTTGCGTTTAAAACCCCTAATCACTTTGCTTTTGGCGGCACCTCGGGCGTGTCGGTTATTCTGTCCACGCTGTTCCCGACCCTGCCCGTCGGCGTCTTTATGTGGATTATCAACGCGGTTCTCGTCGTTTTGGGCTTTATCTTTTTGGAGCGCAAGGCAATCCTGTGGAGCGTCTTCGCCTCGTTTGCGCTGTCCGCCTATGTTTCGCTTTTCGAGCTCTTTATCCCGACCAGTGTCTCGATGACGGGCGATATGTGGCTCGACCTGTGTTTTGCCGTGATTCTGCCGGCGCTCGGCAGCGCCATCGTCTTTGATATCGGCGCCTCGACGGGTGGCACGGACATTCTTGCCATGATCCTCAAGCGCCGCACGACGCTCGAGATTGGCCGCGCCCTGCTGCTGGTCGATATCGGCATCGTGGCCATCGCGGCCTTCTTGTACGGCCCGCGTGTCGGTCTGTATTGCGTGCTCGGCCTGTTTGCCAAGACGCTTGTGGTCGACAAAGCCATCGAGAGCATTCACCTTCGTAAGGTCTGCACGGTCATTTGTTCCGAGCCCCTTAAGGTCGAGGAGTTTATCGTCAAGCATCTCAACCGTACGGCGACCATTAGTCGCGGCTACGGTGCCTTCTCGGGCAAGTGCGTGACGGTGATCATGAGCGTGCTGAGCCGTCGCGAGGCCGTGCAACTGCGCCGCTATGCGCGCGAGGTCGATCCGGGTGCCTTTATCACGATTGTCGACAGTTCCGAGATCGTCGGCAAGGGTTTCCGCGGCACGAACTAGCGCGAACGCATTCATCAAACAATCGAAAAGCGCCTCGCGCGTTGCAAATACGTCATCTAAGAGTATTTGAACTCACATTGGGTGATAATGATGCCAAAGACATCGTTTGCGATCCAGGTGATTCGCTCTAGATACGAAGGGATGATTCTATGTTCTGCTCGCAGTGTGGCGCCCCCATGGGCGATAACGACAAGTTCTGCGGCGTGTGTGGTGCTCCTAATGCCGGTGCCGCTGGCCCCGCTCCCCAGGGACAGCCTCAGCCCCAGCAGTTTGTTCCGCAACCGCCCGTGGCGAATGCGCCAAAGGGCTGTGTGGTTCAGGCGTTCCAGGATATGACCAAGACCCCGGGCGTGCTTCAGCGTGTATGCCAAATCGCGTTTTTGCCGGCGCTGATTTGCGTTGTGTCGGTGCTCGTGTTGTTTATTCCCGTTATTGGCGGCATTGCGGCTGCCATCGGCTTTTTGGCAGCTTTCATTGCGAGCGTGTGCGGTTCCGGCTTTGGCATCGAGTGGGGTCGCGATCTGTCGCTTAAGATCGATGACGGCATGGATCGTCCGCTGATGCGTTCCACGTCGTTTGGTCTCGGAGTCTTTTCGAGCGTTATTTCGGTCGTGCTCGAGGTTATCGCTGCCATTCCCGTTATCGGTGTAGTGCTTTCGCTGGTGGAGGGCGTGGCGCTTGGTGCCGCAGGCTCGTACTCCTACTATGGCTCCTATGCGCTCGAGGCTGCGCTGTTCGGTTCGCTCGGCCTGCTTGTCCTGGCTATGATTGCCACGGCAGTCTTGGGGGTCTTCTTTAAGATGTTCGCCGACATTGCCGTGATGCACTTTGCGGTGACCGGGCGCGTTGAGAGCGCGTTTTCGCTCGACAAGGTCTGGGCGGCGTTTAAGCACAACAAGACCAAGCTGTTCTGCGCTTCGTTCCTTCCCGAGTTTTTGACGGGCCTGGTTTCCAACGCCATTACGTGGATCTTGACAGCTGTCTTTGGTGCCATCGCCGGAATTGGCGCGTACGGCTATTACTATCGCCCCACGGGTATCGAGGCGATTGTTACCGCCGGTGGTGTCACGCTCGTATTGTTCCTGGTGCTGATTGCATTCGTCACGGTGTTCCTTACGGTCTTTGGCAAGATGCTCAAGCACCGTGCCGTTGGCTATTGGGCTGCACGTTATGCAAGCGAATGGGCCGATGAGGACAAGGACGACGTTTTGACTTTTGTGCTCCCGGGTGAGAAGAAGCCTGCTCCTGCGGGATTCAATCCCACGGCAGCCACTGGTGCTGCGCCTGCCCCGGCACCCGCGCCTGCCCCTGCCCCGGCACCTGCTCCTGTCCCCGCACCGGCGTCCGAGGCGACGCCTGCGGAGCCCGATTGGGATGCCGTTGCCACGCCGGCGGATGAGCCGGGCGATAATCCTGCTGCCGAAAACAATCAAACCGAATAGCCGGTCGAGGCGCCCTGGGCAACTGAGCCCGGGGTGCCTTTTTCTACTGCGAAAGCAAGAAAATGCCTGGGAAAACGGTTGCAGCAAAATTTCTCGGAAATTGGTCAATGTTGCGCAACAACGTCGCGGCTATTGTTGAGAACGTAGACGTGTAAGGTTTGAAGGCGTGCGACGCCTTAGGAAAAGGAGAGGCTCATGTTCTGTCCCACTTGTGGTTCTCCCATTTCGGATGATGCCAAATTCTGCCCTGTTTGCGGATCCGCCGTTGGTGCCGCTTCTGCCGCTCCGGCCCCGCAGCCCCAGCCCGCTCCGGCCCAGGCTATTCAGCCCGTGCCCCAGCCTCAGCAGCAGTACACCGGTCAATACGCCCAACAGTCCGCATCCGCTCCGATGGGCTATGGCCCCATTAAGGCTGACCGCAGCCTGATCGGCTGGCTGCTGCTCTCTCTTGTGACCTGCGGTATCTATTCGTTCTACTTCCTGTATTGCTTGGCACGCGACGTCAACACGTTGTGTCAGGATGACGGCGATTACACGCCGGGTCTGGCGGAATTCATCCTTCTATCGTTTGTGACCTGCGGCTTCTACGCGTACTACTGGTATTACAAGATTGGCAACCGCCTGCAGGCCAACGCTCCTCGCTACGGCCTGGTGTTCCAGGAAAACGGCACCACCGTTCTTCTGTGGCAGATCTTCGGCGCGCTCCTGTGCGGCCTTGGTCCCATCTTCGCTATGAACATCATCATCAATAATACCAATGCCATGGCAACGGCTTACAACACTCGCCTTGGCGCTCGTGCCTAACAATAAGGGCGGCGTGAACAGCTCCCAGGGACATAGGGGCACGGCAGAGCTCCTTCGCCGCGCCCTTTTTTGCACCGGCGCGCTCTTTGTCGCCTGGCTCGCGCTCTACCTGCTCGATATCGGCTGCATTTTTCGAATGATGACGGGCGCTCCTTGTCCGGGATGCGGCATGACGAGGGCGTGGCTGGCGGCGCTGCGTCTCGATTTTGCGGCGGCCTTTGCCTACCATCCGCTGTTTTGGGTGGTGCCGATTGCGTTTGTGCTCGCGTTCGTGCGCGAGGAGGTGGCATCGAGCAAGCTAAAGCGTGGTGTCGACATTGCAGTCACCGTGTTGTGCATGCTGGTCATCGCCGTATGGATCGTGCGCCTCATCAATCCGGTAGATGCCGGCCTACTCTTTGGCGGCCATGCGCCCGCCGGAGTCCCCGACGACATCATCCACCTCGAACCCCCACGCTGGCTCACCATCCTTCGCTCTTTCCTGTCGTGACGGAGGACGCGCTAGAAAAGCGGTCGACACATAAGCGGGGGCGAACGTTGAGATAACGTTCGCCCCCGCTTTGCTCTAGCCAGGTTGTTATGGGTGGGCGTGATGGCTACTCGTCGCGCTTCTCCTCGTGGCGAGCGGCAGCCCGCGCATCGTGGATGCCCTTGATTGCAGCATGGCGAGCGGTGCGAGCATCGTGCATGGCGTCGCGCGCCTCAGCGGCTGTTGCCTTGGCAGAGCGCAGCTTGGCGGCCAAGTCGGGGTTGGTCTCGGCAACCGCGGCGATCGTGGGGCCGTCGAGCTCCTCTTGCGTGGGCTCGGCCAAAAAGTCGATAGCATACTGGGCGGCCACCATGGAGCCCTTTGCCAGCACGGTCTCGTCGATCTTGTAGAAGCAGGAATGTTGGGCGTACGTGGCACCAATCTTGGGGTTGCGCGTACCTACAAAGGCGAGCACGCCCGGCACGCGGCGCAGGTACTCCGAAAAATCCTCGCCCGAAAGCGTGCCACGGTAATGGCCTTGACCGGTGGGGCCCAGGCACTTGATTACAGCCTGACGGCAGCGCTCGCTCGAGGCGACCTCGTTTTCGACCTTGTAGTTGGCGATGGTGTAGTCGGTGAGCTCAGCCTCGGCGCCCAGAGCTGCCGCGGTATGCTCCACGATGCGGCGCATGAGCTCCGGCATTTCCTCGTGGGTCGAATCGCCGTAGGTGCGCACTGTGCCGGCGAGGTAGGCCGTGCCGGCGATAACGTTGCGCGCGGTGCCGCCGTGCAGCTCGCCGACGGTGATGACAGCCGGCTCGTAGGGGCTAATCTCGCGCGAGACGATGGTCTGCAGGGCGTTGACGATCTCTGCCGCAACCATAACGGCGTCGTGGCCGCGCTGGGGCATGGCGCCATGGCACGAGGTGCCGCGGACGTCGATGCGGAACCAGTCGGTATTTGCCATGCGTGGGCCGGGCTCGCAGCTTACGGTACCGGCGTCGACCTCGCTCCAGATGTGCGCGGCGTAGGCGCCATCGACGCCGTCGAGCACACCCGTGCCAATCATGAGTTTGGCGCCCTGGCCGTTTTCCTCGCTGGGCTGGAATACGATGCGAATCTCGCCGTGGATGTCATCGGTCATGTGGCGCAGAATCTGCAACGTGCCGAGCATCATGGCGATATGGCAGTCGTGACCGCAGGCGTGCATGCAGCCCTCATTGACGCTGGCGAACTCCTCGCCGGTCTGCTCAGTGACGGGCAGGGCGTCGATATCGGCGCGCAGCAGGATGCGGCGGCGCGGCGTGCCGTCCTCGCGGTAGGCATCCGGCGCGGTGCCGCGAAGCGTCGCCACCAGGCCCGTCTTGAGCGGACGCTCGTAGGGGATATTCATGGCGTCGAGCTGGTTGGCGATGTCGGAAGTCGTGCGCTCCTCGGCAAGGCTCAGCTCCGGGTGCTTATGGAAGTGCCGGCGCTGCTTGATGATGTAGGGTTCAAACTCGGCGGCGATATCCTGGATGGCCGCGGTGACGTCGTCTGCCGCGCGAACCTCGGTTGCCGCCATAATCTGCTGTGCCTTGGTCTTCGTCATGGTCGATTTGCTCCTTGTTGGCTCGATCGCAAAATCGTACAGGCTCTCTCCAGTATGCCACCTGCCGCTAGGGCTGGTAAAGCTGCCGTTTGCCGCTTGGCATTTTGTAACCGAGGCGGGGGAGTACACTCGGGGGTGTTGAATTTCCTGCCAGAGATGGGGATGCCCATGCAACATATCGATCGGATTATTCGCTCCAAGAACGTCTTTACCGCGCAAGACGGCATCGATTCCGCCCGCGAGCTGGCGATTGCCATCGCGGGCGACCGCATCGTCGCAGTCGGTGCGCCCGATGACGTAATTGCCGCCGCACCTGCCGCCACGCCGGTGGTCGATTACGGCGAGCAGTTTGTCTGCCCCGGTTTCCATGATGCGCATCTGCACTTCTTCCATACCTCGGTCGGCTCCTCGCCGTACATGCTCATGGATATGGGCACGTCCGAGGCGGCGCTGGTGCAACATGCGCTCGAGTTTTCCCAGGATCTGCCTAGTGACGCTTGGGTTGTGACGCAGGGCTGGCGCGACTACCGTTGGGACCCGCCCGAGCATCCTACCAAGGCGTCGCTCGATGCGGCATTCCCCGATCGTCCCTGTGTTATGTATTCGGGCGACGGGCACACGCTTTGGCTCAACAGCCGCGCACTCGAGGCGCTCGGCGTCACACGCGACAGCGAGCCGCCAGCGGGCGGCAGCTACGACAAGGATGCAAACGGCGAGCTCACGGGCATTGCTCACGAGGCGGCTGCCATGCAGCTGCTACCGCGCTGCCTTGAGTGGCTGGGCGAGGATCGCATCGCAAGCGCTTACGCCGATCAAATGAGGCGGATGGCCGAGCAGGGCATCACCTCGATATGCGATATGTCGCTCATGCCCATGCCGGGCTGCGATTTTATCCGCGACGACGTCTATGACAAGCTGCAGGCAGCCGGCAAGTTGGGCATCCGAGCCCATCTGTTCCCCACGCTGTTGGATGACCAGTCGCGCTTGGAAGAGCTGCAGACCCGCTACGCGAACAACGCGCTGCTCTCGGCGCCAGGCTTTAAGCAGTTCTTCGACGGCGTGTCGAGCGAACACACGGCCTATCTCACCGAGCCCTATACCAACCCGCGCTTCCCGGGCGACCAGGGCCGTCTGACGGTTCCGGCTGAGCGCATGCGCAAACTGGTTCTGGCGGCCGCGGAGCGCGGTCACACCGTGCGCATCCACGTCATTGGTGACGGTGCGATTCATGCCGCGCTGGATATCTTCGAGGAAGCGGCCGACCTGTACGGCCTGCCCCAGCACGGTCATAACACGCTCGAGCATCTGGAGAACCTCTTGCCCGAGGACATCGACCGCCTGCGCAAGCTCGACGTGGTTGCCTCGAGCCAGCCCTGCCATATCACGCTCGACCCGGGTGGTCCGGAGCGCGACCTGGGCTTGGAGCGCAGCCGCATCATGTGGCCGTTCGCAACCTATAAGCAGCGCGGCATTCGCCAAGCCTTCGGTACCGACAGCCCCATCACAGCTGTTACCAGCATGAACGTGCTCTACACGGCTATCACGCGCCAGGACCCCAAAAGCCACTGGCCCGAGGGCGGCTGGCTGCCGAGCGAGCGCATCGATGCGGCAACAGCCCTGCGCAACTACACCCTGGGCAGCGCCTACGCGGCAGGCGACGAGCGAAACCTCGGCAGCCTGGAGCCCGGCAAGTATGCCGACCTGGTAGTCCTGGACCAAAACCCGCTCACTGTCGATCCACAAGAGCTCCAGGCTACCAAGGTTCAGGTCACCTACCTGGCAGGTAACGTAATCTACGAGCGCTAGCCTCATACCCCACTCATAGGGGGCACGTTTCAGCAACGTGCCCCTTTCTTGTTCGCAACATCTGCATCGCCATTTTGCTGCACTGACTTTTCTGAATGCCGGGCTCGAATTAGTTAACCTGCCTCCCGTGTGGCTCCGGAGGGGCGGGGCATAAGGTTTATCGCGAGTTCCGCACGAGCCGAAGGCCACTTAATGTGGCCTTCGTGCGAGCAGGACTGCCCGAGCAGGAAACCTTATGCCCCGCCCCTCCGGAGCCACACGGGAGCCACTGCTAAGTTATCCCCCGGCATTCAGAAAATCTAAGTGCCAAAAAATAAGATTTTTTGACTCTGTGTTGTATAACCCGCCATTCGTGGGTACCATTCAACGCGTACGCAAACAAAAAGGGTTAATTCGCGTGGTATAACCGCGCGGCCCAAAAAGGAGGAGACAAGCATGTCGTCTTTGAAGCCGCTTGCAGATCGTGTTCTGGTCAAGCCCGACGAGGCCGAGCAGAAGACCGCTTCTGGTCTGTATATCGCCAGCAACGCTCAGGAGAAGCCGCAGCGTGGCACCATCGTTGCCGTTGGCGCCGGCAAGGTCAACGACAAGGGTGAGCGCATCCCCATGGACGTCAAGGTCGGTGACGTTGTCATCTACGGTAAGTTCGGTGGCAACGAGGTCAAGGTCGACGGCGAGAAGTATCTGCTGATGCGCGCCGACGACATCTACGCCGTCGTCGAGGCCTAGTCTCGTCAGAATCTCTGATTCGTCTTTGAACGCGCCCGTCGCATAGGACTCGGAAGCGGCGACGCGAGTCACATTTCTTTTGGAGGATTACCTACCATGGCAAAGAACATTACGTTCAACACCGATGCCCGCGCTAAGCTTGCCAAGGGCGTCAACACTCTGGCCGACGCCGTTACCGTCACCATGGGCCCCAAGGGTCGCTACGTTGCGCTGCAGCGTACGTTCGGTGCTCCGACCATCACCAACGACGGCGTTTCCGTCGCCAAGGAGATTGAGCTCGAGGACAACATCGAGAACATGGGCGCCCAGCTGGTGAAGGAGGTTGCCACCAAGACCAACGACACCGTGGGCGACGGCACCACCACCGCAACCCTGCTCGCTCAGGCCATCGTCAACGACGGTCTGCGCAACGTTGCTGCTGGCGCTAACCCGCTGGCCATCCGTCGCGGCATCGACAAGGCCGTCAACGCCGCCGTCGCCGAGATGAAGAAGCAGGCCAAGCCGGTCGAGACCAAGGAGCAGATTGCTTCCGTCGGTACCATCTCTGCCGGTGACCCCGAGGTCGGCGAGAAGATCGCCGAGGCCATGGAGGTCGTGGGCAAGGACGGCGTCATCACCGTCGAGGATTCCCAGACGTTCGACATCACCATCGACACCGTCGAGGGCATGCAGTTCGACAAGGGCTACGTCTCCGCTTACTTCGTCACGGACAACGACCGCATGGAGGCCGTGATGAAGGATCCGTACATCCTCATCACCGACCAGAAGATCTCCAGCGTCCAGGACATCATGCCTGTTCTCGAGGCTGTCCAGCGCGCTGGCCGTGGCCTGCTCATCATCGCTGAGGACATCGACGGCGAGGCTCTGCCTACCCTCGTCCTCAACAAGATCCGTGGCGCCCTCAACGTCTGCGCCGTCAAGGCTCCGGGCTACGGCGACCGCCGCAAGCGCATCCTCGAGGACATCGCTGTCCTCACCGGTGGTCAGGCTGCTCTGGACGAGCTGGGCGTGAAGGTCGCTGACATCACCGCCGATATGCTCGGTACCGCCAAGTCCGTCACCATCTCCAAGGACAACACCGTCGTCGTCGGCGGCGCTGGCTCCAAGGAGGCCATCGACGCTCGTATCGCTCAGATCAAGGGTGAGATGGAGAACACCACCTCTGACTTCGACCGTGAGAAGCTCCAGGAGCGCCTGGCCAAGCTCTCCGGTGGCGTTGCCGTCATCAAGGTCGGCGCTGCTACCGAGTCCGAGCTCAAGGAGATCAAGCATCGCGTCGAGGACGCCCTGCAGGCTACCCGCGCTGCTGTCGAGGAGGGCATTGTCGCTGGCGGCGGCGTCGCCTTCATGGACGCTGCTCCTGCGCTCGACGCTGTCGAGATCGACGACCCCGAGGAGAAGATCGGCGTCGACATCGTCAAGAAGGCTCTGACCGCCCCGGTCGCCACCATCGCCAAGAACGCTGGCTTTGAGGGCGCTGTCGTGGTCGACAAGGTTGCCGAGCTGCCCGCCGGCCAGGGTCTCAACTCTGCCAACGGCGAGTGGGGCGACATGATCGAGATGGGCGTCCTCGACCCCGTCAAGGTCAGCCGCGTCACCCTGCAGAACGCCGCTTCTGTCGCCAGCCTGATCCTCATCACCGAGGCCACCGTCTCCGATGTGCCCAAAAACACTCAGCTTGAGGACGCTATCGCTGCTGCCACCGCTGGCCAGCAGGGCGGCGGTATGTACTAAGGCCGACAAGGTCTAGAACTCCCACCGGGAATCCGGGGGCGTGACGGGGCTTCTCTCCGGAACGTCCTCGGACATGCAAAGAGGCTCCGCATCGCGCTTTGCGATGCGGAGCCTCTTTGCGTGCGGAATGTTCCGGAGAGAAGCCCCGTCACGCCCCCGGATTCCCTGCGTTTACGGCCTTGAGGTCGGCGGGCGGAGAAGGACGTGGTTGATGGGAGTGCGTGTCCCCTTCGCTGTTTCGCGCTTTGCGCGAAAGGCGCGCTACTTTGGGATGGGTGGGGAACGTGGTTGTTGCGGCAACTGATCCCCACCATAAATTACCCTTGGCATACTTGCGTGAAAACCTGCTCGTGCTACACTTGCAATTGCTGTTTCAGGGCGGGGTGGAATTCCCCACTGGCGGTAAATCGGGCGGTGTCAAGGGGACGCCGTGGCGCAGGCGAGGTGTCTGCGACCGAGCCGATGAGTCCGCGACCCGTGTGTGCGTTGGTTCGCATGCCGGCTGAACTGGTGAGACCCCAGTACCAACGGTTAGAGTCCGGATGAAAGAGGCAGGTGATCTTATGTCTGAACAGTCGCAGCATATCCATTTTGAGAACACGAATAGGTGGAGCACCAAACAGCTCGTAACCATGGCGCTTATGTGTGCCCTGGGCGCGCTCTTTATGTATGTGCAGCTGCCCATTCTTCCTTCGGCGCCGTTTTTGACGTATGACCCGTCGCTGGTGCCGGCGATGGTGTGCGGGTTTGCATATGGCCCCGGTGCCGGTACCGCTGTTGCCGCCATGGCGATCGTCATCCATGCGCTCACTACGGGCGACTGGGTCGGCGCGCTTATGAACCTGGTTGCCACGCTGGGCTACATTCTGCCCGCGGCTATCGTCTACCAGAAGATGCATACCTATAAGGGTGCCGTGATTGGCCTGGTGCTCGGCGTTATTGCCGCTACGGCGTTGTCTATGGCCGCAAACCTTACCATTGGCGTTTGGTTCTGGTATGGCTCGGTCGATGTGATCGCCCCGCTCATGCTTCCTGCCGTGCTGCCGTTCAACCTTATCAAGACCGTGCTTAACTCGGTGTTGACGCTGGCGGTGTATAAGGCGGTCTCCAACCTCATCACGCCTAAAAAGGACCAGGTCAAAGGCCGCGCATGATTGAGTGTCGGGGCGTTTCCTTTAGCTATGACGGTGCCGTACCGGCACTCGACGGTGTCGATCTGAACATTGAGGACGGCGAGTTTTTCTGCATCCTCGGTGGCAATGGGTCGGGCAAGTCGACGTTTGCCAAGCATCTGAATGCACTGTTGCAGCCCGATGCGGGCACGGTGCGTATCAACGGCATGGATGCGTCCGACCCCGAGCTGGTCTACGACATTCGTTCGACCGCGGGCATGGTATTCCAGAATCCCGATGATCAGCTGGTAGCAACGCTTGTCGAAGATGACGTTGCGTTTGGTCCCGAAAACCTTGGCGTGCCATCGGCGCAAATTGCGCAGCGCGTACGCGAGGCGCTGAAGGGCGTGGGCCTGGTGGGCTTTGAGCGCCATGAGACCCACGCGCTTTCGGGCGGCCAAAAGCAGCGCGTGGCGCTTGCCGGCGTGCTCGCCATGGAACCGCGCGTGCTCATATTGGACGAGGCTTCCTCGATGCTCGATCCGCGTGGACGCAAGGGCCTCATGAAGGCTTGCCGCGCGTTGCACGCTCGCGGCATGACCATCGTGATGATTACGCACTTTATGGAGGAGGCTGCCGAGGCCGATCGTGTCGCCGTGTTTCAGACGGGACGAGTTGCCATGCTGGGCACGCCCGATGAGATTCTGACGCGGGCGAATGAACTCGTTCAGCTCAACCTTGACATGCCAGAGTCGTGCCGTTTGGGCATGGCACTTCGTGCGGAGGGCGTGCCCGTTTGCGCGCAGGTACGTGAGGCGGATATGGTCGCCGAGATTGCGCAGGCTTATGCCGAGCGAAGTGGGGCAGGCATCGCGGGGCAGTCTTCCGTATCCCAGTCGGAAATCGCTGACGGCACTGTTCCGGTAGACAACGAGGGCAACGCGTCGGAGCCCGTCATCGAGCTATCCCATGTTTCGTACAGTTATTCGCTCAGTCCGCGCGAGCGCCGCCGCTGGCATAAGCGCTCGGCCACTGCGGGCAAATCGAGCAAACAAGCTCTCTGGGGAAACGACCCAAGCAGCCCGTGGGCGCTGCGCGATGTATCGCTGACGGTGCGTCGCGGCGAGTTCCTGGGCTTGGCAGGTCATACCGGTTCGGGTAAGTCGACGCTGGTCCAGCATCTCAACGGTTTGATTCGCCCCCAGGAGGGATCCGTTCGCGCGCTGGGGCTCGATCTGTCAAACAAGAAAGACGCCGCCGCGGTTAAGGCCAAGGTCGGCGTGGTGTTTCAATATCCTGAGCGTCAGCTGTTTGCCGAAACCGTGGCGCAGGACGTGGCGTTTGGTCCGCATAACCTTGGCTTGCCGCAAGATGAAGTCGACCGTCGTGTCGAGTCATCGCTCTCACGCGTGGGCCTCGACCTTTCCACGGTCGGCGACAAGAGTCCCTTTGAGCTTTCGGGCGGTCAGCAACGGCGTGTGGCATTCGCCGGCGTGCTCGCCATGGAGCCCGAAGTCCTGGTGCTCGATGAGCCCATGGCGGGGCTCGATCCGGCTGCGCGCAGGGATTTCCTTGAGCTTATCGATCGACTTCACCGCGATGGCCTGACCGTTGTCATGGTTTCGCATAGTATGGATGACCTGGCCAATTGCTGCGACCGTATTGTCGTGATGAACGAGGGCGCGGTGTTTGCCGAGGGCACGCCCGCTCAGGTTTTTGCGCATGCCGATGAGCTTAAATCAATCGGCTTGGGCGTTCCCGCCGCCCAGCGTATGGCGCTGGCGCTTACGGAGGCGGGCGTGCCGCTGCGCTTTGACGGCCTCTATACGGTTGAGTCGCTGACAGACGAGTTGGTGGACCTGCTAATCGGTTGCTCGGGCGGTCCTTCTAACGTCGCGGACATTGCTAAATTCAAGACGGTCGCGCGAGAGAAGGGCTGCTAATGGAGGCGTTTTCGTTTGGCAGCTACTATCCCGGCGATAGTGCGATCCACCGCCTGGACCCGCGAACTAAGTTGCTCTTGGGCTTTGTGTTTCTGATCACGACGCTGACCGTCGGCGGCTTCCGCGGACTGGCCCCTGTCGCAATGTTTGTCGTGCTGATCTATGCCGTGTCTCGGGTGCCGGTTCGTCGCGTTCTGTCGTCGATGGCGCCGCTGCTGGCAATCGTCGTCGTGGTCGCGGTGCTCAACTTGTTTACCGACCAGAGCGGGCGCATTCTGTGGCAGCTCGGCTTTTTGCAGATAAGCGAGGGCTCGCTGCATTCCGCCGCCTTTATGGCGTGCCGCCTGACCTTGATGATGGCCGGTATGAGCGCTATCACGCTCACCACGCCGACGCTCGACCTCACCGCGGGCTTTGAGCGCCTGCTCGCACCGTTTGCGCGTGTGGGACTTCCTGCGCACGAGCTCGGCATGATCATGGGTATCGCGTTGCGCTTTATGCCGCAGTTTGCCACCGAGATGAAGCAGACGGCGGACGCGCAGGCGAGCCGCGGTGCGCGCGTGACGGGGGGCCCGCTCGGCGGCGTGCGTATGCTCGGCAGTGTGGCGATTCCGCTGTTCACCGGCGTGTTCCGCCATGCCGAGACGCTGTCTGCTGCCATGGATGCACGCTGCTATCACGGCGAGCAGGGCCGCACGCGCCTGCATGCGCTTGCATTTGGCCGCGGCGATGCGTTGGCGGCGGTGGTGACGGCGTTGCTGCTCATCTGCGTCATCGTCATCAATCTTCAACTTGTTTAGGCGCGATTCGAGCGCAAGAAAGGGGTCCCTATGACCGACAACGACCGCACGGCTCAGCTTGAGCGCGCCTGTTCGTATCTCAGGCGCATTCCGGCGTGGTATCTGGCCACGACCGATGTGGCCGACGGGCATCAGCCTCGCGTGAGGCCGTTTTCGTTTGCCATGGTCGATGACGGTAAGTTGTGGTTTTGCACGTCGCGCGACAAGGATGTGTGGGCGGAGCTGAGCGCGAATCCCAAGTTTGAGCTCTCGGGCTGGAAGCCGGGGGAATGTTGGATCGTATTGACCGGCGAAGCCGCACTTGAGGACGACGCAGTTGCGAGCGACAAGGTGCGTCAAGCGGGTTTTAAGCACATGGTGGGCATTGGCGAGGAACACGAGAGTGCCAACGACGGCCGCCTTGCTTTCTTTTCGGTCCGCAACATTGCTGCGCGCTTCTGTGATATCGACGGCAGCGAGGAGCGCCTGGAGCTCTAGCTCGCACAAACCAGGTTCCCAAACTAGCTAGTACAGGAGGAAACGTGGACGGATTGAATACGGTTTTGGAGTATCTGACGTCGGTGCCGGCGTGGTATCTGGCGACGAGCGTGGATGGGCAGCCGCATGTGCGTCCGTTCTCGTTTGCTCAGATTCAGGACGGTAAGCTGTGGTTTGTGACGGCGCGCACCAAAGACGTGTGGCAAGAGCTGCTGCAAAATCAGCGCTTTGAGGCCACGAGTTGGTGGCCGGGCCATGGCTGGCTCATCTTGCGCGGGCGTGCCGGCTTGGATGACCGGGCTTTAGACGAAATGCGCGAAGCCGGGTGGAAGCATCTAGAGCACCTGGGCGAGCACTATGAGGGGCCTAACGACCCCACGCTCGTCTTCTTTAGCGTCGAGGATCCCGAGGCTTTTATCTGCAATCACGACGAATGGGTGCCGGTCGAGCTCTAGCCAGCTGGCGCATCCTAACAACTTGGTTTTCGCATGGGCGGGCCCCGTATTGCCCGGCGCCGTTAGGAGCGCCGGTCAATACGGGGCCCGCTCCATTTGTCAATTCCTTCAAGCGAATGTGTCGGGAATGTTTCAATGCATGAATATGCAAGCCATTTACGTATTCATGCATCTTTTGGTGCTAAAGTTTCAACCCACTTCATAACGACCGCTGCGAAATGCGCATCGGTGCATAAATCGCAGACAAGGAGTCTGATATGTCTTTGAAGGTTGGAATCGTCGGCGCGGCTGGATATGCCGGAGCCGAGCTCATTCGCCTCGTGCTCGGCCATCCCGAGTTTGAACTTGTTGCCATTACGTCCAACGCCGATGCCGGCCAGCCGCTGTCCGCGGTGTATCCGAGCTTTGCTGGCGTGAGCGATCTGGTTTTCACCACGCATGACGCCCCCGAGCTCAAGAGCTGCGATGCGGTTTTTCTTGCCGTGCCGCACACGGCTGCCATGGCACAGGTGCCCGCGCTGCTTGCATCGGGCGTCTCCTGCTTTGATCTTTCGGCCGACTACCGTCTGAACGACGCGTCCGTCTTTGAGGCATGGTATGCCGCCGAGCACACGAGTCCCGAGCTGCTCAAGACGCGTGCTTTCGGCCTGCCCGAGCTGTTCTGCCAGGACTTGGAGACCGCTGCTTCCAGCCATGCCGCTGGCAGGCCCGTGTTGGTCGCCTGCGCCGGCTGCTATCCCACCGCAACGAGCCTCGCTGCCGCGCCTGCCGTGCGCGCCGACTGGGTTGCCCAGAGCGGCCCCGTAATCGTCGATGCCATTAGCGGCGTGACGGGTGCCGGTAAGTCCTGCAACGCCCGCACCCACTTTTGCAGCGCGGACGAGAACCTGGAAGCCTATGGCGTGGGTAAACATCGTCATACGCCCGAGATTGAGCAAATCCTTGGCTTAACCGATCGCGTCGTCTTTACCCCGCATCTGGCACCGCTCAAGCGCGGCCTGCTCTCCACGGTGACGATGCCGCTTACGCCGCAGGCTATCGATACCTTGACCCTTGAGGACGTTGTCGACTATTACAAGCAGTTCTACGCTGGACGCACCTTTGTGCGTGTGCTCGACGCCGGCCAGCAGCCCAAGACGGCTTCGGTCGTCGGAACCAACGCCGCCCAGATTGGCCTCGCGCTCAACAAGCGCGCGGGCGTGCTGGTGGCGACGGGCGCCATCGACAATCTGTGCAAGGGCGCTGCGGGCCAAGCGGTCCAGTGTGCCAATATCGTCTTTGGCTTTGACGAGCGACGAGGCTTGCCCACAGTGGCGTGCCCGGTGTAGCACATTCGATTGTTAACGATTTGGTAGTCGGGCATCGAGTGGGGCGCCACTCTTAAGCTGGTCTCATGATCACGACTGGCATGGCGCACCAACCGATGTCCGTTTTTTGTTTGACATAAGGAGTCATAAAGACGATGAATACCGAGCTGTTTGATATCAAGATTCGCGCCGTCGAGGGTGGCGTTACGGCAGCGGCCGGCTTTAAGGCCACGGGCATCCATGCTGGGTTCCGCAAGAACCCTGAGCGTCTGGATTACGCGCTCGTCGTGCCCGATAAACCCTGTCCCGGTGCTGGCGTGTTTACCACCAATCGCTTTTGCGCGGCGCCCGTGCAGGTGAGCCGTGCCAACCTGGGCGGTGCGGACAAGGGCTACGGTATCATCGCTGGTGTTTCAATCAACTCCGGCAACGCGAACGCCGCCACGGGCGAGACCGGCCTTGCCTGCGCGCGCGAGACCTGCAACATCGCATCGCAGGTTATCGGCTGTGAGCCCCAGCAGATTCTGGTTGCCTCCACGGGTGTGATTGGCCAGATTCTGCCGATCGACACGTTTGAGACCGCCATTCCTGCTGCCTACGAGGCGCTCTCAGCCCACGGTGGCGCCGATGCCGCTCGCGCCATCATGACGACCGACACGCACTCCAAGGAGTACGCCGTGTCCTACGTCAGTGAGGCCGCGGGTCATGCGGGCAATGTCTATACGGTAGGCGGAATGTGCAAGGGCTCGGGCATGATCATGCCCAACATGGCCACCATGATTGCAGTTATCACCACCGATGCCCCCGTCGAGCCTGCGGCACTTCATGCCCTGCTGCTCTCGACCGTCAAGCAGACCTTTAACAAGGTAACGGTCGATTCCGACACCTCGACCAACGACACCTGCATCATGCTTGCCTCCGGCGCCGCTGCCGCAGATGCCGAGCCTATCGTCGAGGGCTCCGATGCCTTTGGCGAGTTGGCATTTGCCGTGCACGAGGTGTGCGAGAGCCTGGCGCGCAATATCGCCGCCGATGGTGAGGGCGCATCCAAGCTTGTTACGGTCAACGTTACCGGCGCCGTGAACGACGAGGAAGCCGATATCGCCGCCCGTGCCGTTGCCAACTCGCCGCTCGTTAAGACCTGCATCGCCGGCCACGACTGCAACTGGGGCCGTGTTGCTATGGCGCTTGGCAAGTGCGGCGTGAAGTTTAATCAGGAAGACGTTTCCATCGACATGATGGGCATGCCTGTCTGTCGCGACGGTCTGACTGTTCCCTTTGATGAGGACGAGGCTCTACGACGTTTCGAGGCGCCCGAGATCGTGATCTCGGCCGACCTGGGCGCAGGCGACGCGGCAACGACCGTGTGGACCTGCGACCTCACGCATGAGTACATCTCCATCAACGGCGACTACCGTTCCTAGATTCCGGGCACGCTGCGCATCTTGCCGCGATTGCGGACAGCGGAGCACGGCGCGATAACGATACGAAAGACGAGGCAGATTATGAAATTCGCACGCGATTGTCGTTCGAGCGAATCCAACGAAGCAACCGCGCAGCTGCTGTTCGAAGCGCTGCCGTGGATTAAGAACCTGACCGGCAAGACGGTTGTTATCAAATATGGCGGAGCCGCCATGGTTGATGAGCAGCTGCGCCGCGACGTGATGAGCGACATCGTTTTGCTCAAGATCATCGGTATGCGCCCCGTCATCGTGCACGGCGGCGGCAAGGCTATCAACGAGGCGCTGAGCCATTACGATATTCCCGTCGAGTTTAAGAACGGCCAGCGCGTGACCACGCCGGCGACTATGGATATCGTGCGCGAGGTGCTGGGCGGCAAGGTTAACCAGGAGCTGGTTGCTGCCATCAACCACCACGGCAACCTGGCCGTGGGCGTGTCGGGCAGCGATGCCGGCACGCTCATCGCCGAGCCGCTCGACCCCGAGCTCGGTCGCGTGGGCAAAGTGACGCACGTCAACACCGACTATATCGAGCGCTTACTCGATAGCGAGTACATCCCCGTCATCGCTACCGTCGCGGCGGGGGAGGACGGCGGTTTCTTCAACATCAACGCCGACACCGCCGCCGGTGCCGTTGCCGCGGCGCTCCACGCGCATAAGGCGATCTTTTTGACCGATGTCGATGGCCTGTACAAGGACTTTAGCGACAAGGACTCGCTTATCTCCAACCTAACGCTCGACGAGGTTAACGAAATGCTCTACGGCGGCGAGGTCGATAAGGGCATGATTCCCAAGCTGCGCGCGGCCGTCGATGCGCTTACCGGCGGCGTATTTCGTGCCCACATCATTAACGGTACTACGCCGCATTCGCTGCTCCTGGAGCTGCTGACCGATGCCGGCGTCGGCACCGTGATCCATTCCACCGAGACGGCTTACGAGTTCGATACGCATCCGCATCCGCTTTCGACGTTTGCTGCGCGTCTGACCGAAAACCTTGACGAGGTCGAGAAGCTTCAGACGGTCTAGCTGACCCGCAGCCGCCCCATTCCTGCACCCATAGCCCCGCGCCGTCTGGCGCCCAACGAAAGGCATCCCATGTCACTTGCAGCTCAGCAATCGCTTGAATCCCATTACGTTATGCATACCTTTGGCCGCTCTCCGGTCGAGTTTGTCGAGGGTCACGGCATGAAGCTCACCGGCGACGATGGCCGTGAGTACCTCGACTTTCTTGCCGGCATCGGCGTGTGCAGCCTAGGTCATGGCGACCCGGCTGTGCTCTCGGCGCTCGAGGCACAGACCAAAAAGCTCATGCATGTCTCCAATTACTTCTACATCGAGCAGCGCGGACAGGTCGCGGCGCTGCTGTCCAAGCTTGCTAACGACGACGTAGATGGTGCGCGCGTGCTTGCCGATGCCGTTGTCGCCGGCGATGAGACCACGGCAGCTGCTCTTGGTGCCCCGGCTGCGGATGAGCAGGTTTGGGAGACCTTCTTTGCCAACTCTGGCGCCGAGGCCAACGAGGGCTCGATGAAGCTCGCGCGCCTGTACGCCAAGCGTGCCGGTAATGGCGGCAACACCATCGTGTGCATGCGCGGCGGGTTCCACGGCCGTACGCTCGAGACCATTGCCGCCACCATGCAGGATTGGCTGCAGGACAGCTTCCGCCCACTGCCGGGTGGCTTTGTGGCCTGCACGCCCAACGATGTCGATGAACTGCGTGCGATCTTTAAGCAGCTGGGCAGTGAAATTTGCGCCGTGATGCTCGAGCCGATCCAAGGTGAGAGTGGCGTGCACCCCATGACCGAGGAGTTTATGGCGGCGGCGCGCGACCTGGCACACGAAGTGGGCGCCGTGCTTATCGCCGACGAGGTCCAGTGCGGCATCTTCCGCTCCGGCAAGCCGTTTGCATTCCAAACCTATGGCGTGGAGCCTGACATCATGAGCCTTGCCAAGGGCATTGCCGACGGCGTGCCCATGGGTGCCGTGGTGGCAAAGAAGGAAATCGCCGACGTCTTTAAGCCCGGCGATCATGGTTCGACCTTTGGCGGTAGCTGCCTGGCCATCACGGCGTGTGCCGCGACGCTCTCCGCGCTCGTGCGCGGCGATTATGCCGACCATGCTGCCAAGGTAGGCGCCTATATGGAGGCAAAGCTCGCTAAGCTGCCGCACGTGACGGAGGTGCGTGGCCGCGGCTTGATGCTCGGCTGTGATTTGGATGATGCTGCGGGCGATGCGCATGATATTGTTGCCCGCGCGCTGCCCGCCGGTGCCGTGATTAACGCTACGGGTGCCCATACGCTGCGTTTCTTGCCGCCGCTCGTCTGCGAGGAAGCCGACGTGGACAGTTTGGTCGAGATTCTGTCGGACGTTTTGGGCTAACGCAGCGCAATACCTCAATTTGGACCGGGTTCCGGACTGCGGGCGTGTCCTATGTGGCATGATTCAGCGGTCTGGAGCCCGTTTTGCCTTAGATTCGCTAAGGCAGGGAGACCTGCTGGTCAAATAACATCAAATATGAGTAGTGTTACCGATTTGGTAGCAGCAATTTTGGACTAATAAGGCCAGATGGCAAGTCGAAATGGCGATGAATGCACGATTTTGATCCAACTGTTAGTCCTAATAATGGACATATGCTGCGTAACTTAAGCAAATACTATCTTTTTATATGTTGCAAACAAAGTAGCAGTACTCATTTTTGCCATTATTTGGCCACGGCCTTTGTGACAGACGTGCTGGCGGGTTCGAATCCCATGCACCGGGCGCAAGCAAAAACGGTCCCCTTGTGAGGACCGTTTCCAATTCTGTGGTGGGCGATGAGGGATGTCCGCGTGCGGCTGGCGCCGCCCGCGTCCCGCTTCGTCGCTCCGCTCCTCGCGTGCTGCGCTGGAAAACGCTTGCGCGTTTCCTCAGCTCCGCACCCTGTCGGGTTCGAATCCCATGCACTGGGCCCAAAAAAGAAAGGCTCCCATTGCTGGGAGCCTATCAAATCAGTGGTGGGCGATGAGGGATTCGAACCCCCAGCCTTGTGCGTGTAAAGCACCTGCGCTAACCGTTGTGCCAATCGCCCGTGCGGAGAGAGTATAGCAAAACAATCGCCTCATTCACCTCATATCCATTAAAGGTAACTCGCGCGTGTCACAGCGGAGCTGATTCAGTTGAGATTGCCTGAACATTCCGCCCCTCTTTACGCCCTCGGGTATACTCAAAAGCTACTGATTCGATTTGATGCCCAGCAACAGCAGAGGGGATAGTATATGTGCGGTTTTGTCGGTTTTGTCGGTGGGACGGATAACCAATCCGAGGTGCTCACCAAGATGATGGACCGCATCGTCCATCGCGGTCCCGACATGGGCGGTCAGTTTATCGACGGCCGCGTTGCCCTCGGCTTCCGCCGCCTGTCGATCCTCGACCTGACCGAGGCTGGCGCCCAACCTATGGCCAACGAGGACGGTAGCGTCGTTATCGTCTTTAACGGCGAGATCTACAACTTCCAAGAACTCCGTTCCGAGCTCGAAGCCAAGGGCTACAAGTTCCATTGCGGCGCCGACACCGAGAGCCTCCTGCACGGCTACGAGGAGTGGGGCGAGGCCGTCCTCGATCGCCTGCGCGGTATGTACGCCTTCGTCATCTGGGACAAAAAGAAGAACAAGCTTTTTGGCGCCCGCGACATCTTTGGCATCAAGCCGCTTTACTACTATCCCATGGCCGATGCGGGCGACGGCGCTCCGGGCGTGCTCTTTGGCTCCGAGATCAAGAGCTTCCTGGACTACCCGCACTTCCACAAGGCTGTCAACAAAAAGGCCCTGCGTCCGTACATGACGCTGCAGTATTCGGCAACCGAGGAGACCTTCTTCGAGGGTGTCTACAAGCTGCCGCCGGCGCACTACTTTACCGTCGATATCCCGACCGGCAAGATGAACATCGAGCGCTACTGGGATTGCGATTACTCTGCCGTCGAGAAGCCGTTCGAGGAGTACGTCGACGAGCTGGACGAGGTCGTGCACGAGAGTGTCGAGGCCCATCGCATCGCCGACGTCAAGGTCGCGTCGTTCCTCTCCGGCGGCGTCGACTCCAGCTATATTGCCGCTTGCCTCATGCCCGACAAGACCTTCTCGGTGGGCTTTGACTACAAGAACTTCAACGAGACCAACTACGCCAAGGAGCTTTCCGATAAGCTCGGCGTCGAGAACGTTCGCAAGATGATCACCGCCGACGAGTTCTTCGGTGCGCTCGAGGACATCCAGTATCACATGGACGAGCCGCAGTCCAACCTGTCTTCCGTGCCGCTGTGGTTCTTGGCCGAGATGGCCCGCAAGGACGTTACCGTCGTGCTTTCGGGCGAAGGCGCCGACGAACTCTTTGGCGGCTACGCCTACTACGAGGATACGGTCCCGGTGCGTAAGTACAAAAAGATGGTTCCGCTGCCCATCCGTCGCGCGCTCGGTAACCTGGCGCTGCATATGCCGTACTTCAAGGGACATAACTTCCTGGTCAAGGGTGCCGAGATCCCCGAGAAGTCGTTCCTGGGACAGGCTCTGGTATGGCCGGAGCGCGAGGTCGACGGCGTGCTCAAGCCCGAGTACAACACCGGCGATGGCGCCTTCGAACTTGCCGCTCCCATCTATGCGCGCGTGAAGGGTCAGCCCGAGCTGGTCAAGAAGCAGTACCTGGACATGAACATGTGGCTCCCGGGCGACATTCTGCTCAAGGCCGACAAGATGTGCATGGCACACTCACTGGAGCTGCGCGTGCCCTTCCTGGACCGCAAAGTCATGGAGTTCGCCGAGCACATTCCCGACCGCTACCGCATCAACGAGAACGGCAACAAACAGGTACTCCGCCACGCTGCCAACAAGTCGCTGCCCGATGAGTGGGCCACCCGTCCCAAGGTGGGCTTCCCGGTGCCGATTGTCTACTGGCTGCGCGAGCAAAAGTGGTACGACTATGTCAAGGAGTACTTCACCGCGCCGTGGGCAAGCGAGTTCTTCGATACCGACGAGCTCATGCACCTGCTCGATCTGCACTTTGCGGGCAAGGGCGATTTCCAGCGCAAGATCTATACGCCGCTCGTGTTCCTGGTGTGGTACAAGCGCTTCTTTATCGACGAGGACCAGCCCGCTGTTCAGGCTGCCTAGCCTCGGCTTACGAACGCCTGCGCGTAACGGCTCCTCCGGGAGCCGTTTTTGCGTGGGTGCGTTTCAGTTACTATAAAAACCGTCCCTGCCAAATGGCTGAGAAAGGTGAAAGATGCACCATTCGGATTCCGCGATCGTGACCACGGTCGATGCGCTTGCCAAGCTTCTCGATGTGTGCGGCGAGCTGCGCGCATCGGAGCAGGTTGACGAGCGTGCCGTGACCGGCTGCTCGTTTGATTCGCGCGCGGTCTCGGCAGGTGACGTGTTCTTCTGCAAAGGTGCTGCCTTTAAGCCCGCGTTTTTGCGCATGGCGCTCGATGCGGGTGCCGTCGCATTTGTGTGCGAGGAGTCGCTGGTCGAGTCTCTGGAGCCGCTGGCGCAGGAGAGCGGTGCTGCGATGCTGGTCGTGGACAGCGTTCGCACGGCCATGGCCTTGTTGCCGCCGGAGGTCTACGACCGTCCCGACCGCGACGTCAAGATCGTGGGCATCACCGGCACCAAGGGAAAGACCACGGCCGCTTTTATGCTCCAGTCCATCATCAAGGCGGCGGGCGAGTCCTGCGGCATGATCGGCTCGGTGAGTACCGACGATGGTATCGAGTGCTACGAGAGCACCAACACCACGCCCGAGGCTCCCGAGGTCTGGCGCCATATCGCCAACTGTCGCACGTCCGGTCGCCAGTCCATGGTCATGGAGGTCTCGAGCCAGGCGCTCAAGTACCAACGCGTCGAGAATCTGCCGTTTGACGTGGCGTGCTTCCTCAACATCGGCCGCGACCACATCTCGCCGATCGAACACCCCACGTTTGAGGATTATTTTGAGAGCAAACTCAGGATCTTTGACCAGGCAAAGACCGCCGTGGTGAATCTGGGCACCGAAGAGGTCGACCGTGTGCTGGAGGCAGCGTCGACGGCCGAGCGCTTGGTGACCGTTGGCGTCGAGCATCCCGAGGCAAGCCTGTGGGCGAGCGACGTACGCATGGTCGGCTTTAGCATCGAGTTCAACTTGCATGGCCTGTGTGCCGACGAGTCCGAGGCGGGGGAGAAGGTCCTGTTGGGTATCGCGGGAGACTTTAACGTGGAGAACGCGCTGGTCGCTATCGCCGCTGCGCGCGAGATCGGCATCGGTATCGATGCTATCAAGAAGGGCCTCTCCAAACTGCGTGTGCCGGGCCGTATGGAGGTCGTGGAGTCGAAGGACGGCCGCGTGATCTGCGTCGTCGACTATGCGCACAACCAGCTTTCGTTCCGTTCGCTTTTCTCGTCGGTGAAGCGCGCGTTTCCCGCCAGCCCCGTCATTGCGCTGTTTGGCGCTGCCGGCGGCAAGGCGCAGGAGCGCCGCGAGCAGCTTCCGCGCGAGGCCGCACCATATTCCGACCTGATGATCTTTGCCAATGAGGACCCGGCTCACGAGGACCCGATGAAGGTCTGTCGCGAGCTTGCCGAGCATGTTCCCGACGATACGCCGAACAAGATCATCCTCGATCGCGAAGCCGCTGTGCATGCGGCGTTCAAGGCGGCGCGCGAGGAGTACATCAACCCCGATGCTCCCACCATTGTCTTGCTGCTGGCAAAGGGTGACGAGGAACTCATGCACGTGGGCGACGAGTTCGTGCCCATCGAGAGCGACCTTTCGCTGGCCAATCGCCTGATCGATGTTACCCAGTTTGACTAATGAACCATGATGGCGGCGGCGCTCTGAGTGCGCTGTCGCCATAAGCGTGTTCCCTCAATCAAAACATGCCGTCCAAGTCCAAACCCTTCTATGTAAACGGAGTAACCATGTCCCACAACACCCTGCCGACTGTTGCCGAGCTTTCGGGCGAGATGCGCGAGCGCTTGGCCAAGGTCAAGTACGTCTTTACCGACCTGGATGCCACGATGCTCGCACCCGGCTCGTGCGTGCTGCGCGACAACGACGGTAACCCCTCGACCAAACTCGTCGAGGCCGTCGTGGCGCTCGCTCGCGCTGGTATTCAGGTGGTTCCCACCTCGGGCCGCAACCGTACCATGATCCACGAGGACGCGCGCGTGCTCGGCCTCAACTCCTACATTGGTGAGATGGGCGGCCTGGTCATGTACGACCTCAAAGCCAACGATTGGGAGTATCTGACCGGTGACATGCCTTACGACCCCGCCTGCGGCCTTACTCCGCACCAGGTGATCGAACAGACCGGCGTGTGCGAGAAGATCCTTGCCCGCTGGCCGCACAAGATCGAGTACCACAACGACATGTCGACCGGCTACAAATACCGTGAGGTCACCGTCGGTATGCGCGGCGATGTGCCCGACGATGAGGTCCAGGCCATCCTGGACGAGGCCGGCTGCGGTCTGATCTGGGCTTGCAACGGCCATCTGACTCACCTGTCCAAGCCGACGACGCTCGAGCTCGATCGCGTCGAGGACGGTCGCGCATTCAACATCAACCCCGCGGGCCTCAACAAAGGCGTCGCCATTGCGCGCTTCTGCGAGCACCTAGGGATCGAGCGCGAGGAGACGCTCGCGCTCGGCGATTCCGAGTCCGACTTCTACATGGCCGATCACGTGGGCACGTTCTGCCTGGTCGAGAATGGCCTGACGAGCGCCGGCGCGCCCGAGTTCCTGGCTGCTTGCGAGAACGCTTTCGTTACGCGTGGCAAAATTGTCGACGGTTGGGCGGCGACGGCAGAGCTGCTGGTCGCGGCGCGTTCGTAGCGCGCCGCCGCCGCACTTGGACATGTCTTTTCGAGAGAGACTGGTGAGGTAATGTCCGATATCGAGAATTCGGCAGGCGACACGCGCCCGATTGGCGTGTTCGATTCTGGTTTGGGCGGTCTGACGGTTGCGCGCGCCATCGCGACGGTGCTGCCGCACGAGTCCGTCTACTACTTTGGCGACACCAAGCGCTGTCCCTACGGCACGCGTACCGAGGATGAGGTGCGCTCGTTTGCGTTGCAGGCGGGTCGTTGGCTTTCGAAGCACGACGTCAAGATTATGGTCATCGCCTGCAACACGGCGACCGCTGCGGCCTTGCGTCTGGCCCAGCAGGTGCTCGACGTTCCCGTCATCGGTGTGATCGCGCCGGGTGCCCGTGCAGCAATCAACAGCACCCGCTCGCGTCGCGTGGGCGTGCTCGCCACCAACCTCACCATTCGCTCGGGCGCCTACACGCGCGCCATTCAGGATCTAGATGCCGGCGTCGATGTATACGGCTGTCCTGCCTCGAGCTTTGTCGAGGTTGTCGAACACGAGCTTGCCTCGGGTGCACATCTGCAGGAACAGTGGCTTGAGAACGAGGATATCTTCGATACGCCTGCCGTGCGTGCGCTGGTGGGTGCCACGGTTGAGCCGCTGCGCGACCACGGTATCGATACCGTGGTGCTCGGCTGTACGCATTTCCCGCTGTTGGTGGGACCTATCCGCCATGCGCTGGGGCCTGGGGTGCGCGTCGTGAGCTCCGCCGAGGAGACCACACGCGAGCTGACCGATATCCTCACGCGCCGCGAGCAGCTGGCGGGCGACGCCGCCGAGCCGCAGCATCGTTTTGCCACGACGGCCGATAACATTGCCGAGTTTGCGGTGGCGGGCAGCTTTATCTTTGGTCAGCCGCTCAAGAGCATCGAACATATCGATATCGATGAGCTGAAATAGATGTAAGGCAGCCGCCAAAGCCTTCGCCACATATTTTGCCGAAAGGATATTTCTATGGAGTACATGCAGGTCAACCGCGCCAACGGCCGCGCCGCCAACGAGTTGCGCCCCGTTAAGCTCACCCGTGGCGTCATGAAGCACGCCCACGGCTCGTGTTTGGCCGAGTTCGGTGACACGCGCGTGCTGTGCGCCGCCACTATCGAGGAGGGCGTGCCGGGCTGGCGAAAGGGAGCTAAGGCCGGCTGGGTGACCGCGGAATACGCCATGCTGCCGGCGTCGACCGGCAAGCGCTGCAAGCGCGAGCACGCCAACCGCAAGGGTCGCTCCATGGAGATCGAGCGCCTCATTGGCCGCAGCCTGCGTACCGTCGTCAACATGAAGGCGCTCGGCGAGTACACCGTCACCGTCGACTGCGATGTGATTCAGGCCGATGGCGGCACGCGTACAGCGAGCATCACCGGCGCCTGGGTGGCGCTGCACGACGCCCTCGCCATGTGGGTCGAGGCGGGCAAGATCGAGCGCATCCCGCTTACCGGCCAGGTGGCTGCCATCTCTATGGGCGTTGTCGACGGCAATACGCTGCTTGACCTCGATTATTCCGAGGACAGTCATGCCGAGGTCGACATGAACCTCGTCGCCACCGATACCGGTGAGATGATCGAGCTCCAGGGCACCGGCGAGCAGGCGCCCTTCGACCGCAAACGCCTCAACGCCCTGCTTGACCTGGGTGACAAGGGTGTCGCCGAGCTCATCGAGCTTCAGCGCCAAGCCATCGCCTAACCTGCCAAAAAGGGACAGGTTTATTTTGGTAGGTTTTATCTGCTGAAATGCTGCGTTGAAAGGTCCAATCGCCTGAGAGGGGAGAGGTCAAGTGCCCAAACGCCCCTCACGCGGCTTGCTATAGAGACAAGGAGGCCAGTCATGGCACTTGAGAAGATTGACATCGACACCCTCGACCCGGCGGCGACCATCGTCGTGGCAACGGGCAACGCCCATAAGCTCACCGAGATCGAGGCCATTTTGGGCAAGGTCATGCCCGAGGTGCGCTTTGTGGCGCTCGGCCAGCTGGGTGATTTTGAGGATCCCGAGGAAAACGGCACGACGTTTTTGGAGAACGCCATCATCAAAGCCCAAGCCGCGGTTGAGGAGACGGGCCTTATGGCCATCGCCGACGATTCGGGCTTGGTCGTCGACGCGCTGGACGGTGAGCCCGGTGTGTATAGCGCGCGCTATGCGGGCGTGCACGGCGACGATGCCGCCAACAACGCCAAGCTTCTCGTGAATCTGGAGGGCGTGGCCGACGAGGACCGCACTGCGCGCTTTATGAGCGTCGTCGCGCTCATCGACACGGACGGTCTGGTTACCTATGGCGAGGGCGCCTGCGAGGGCGTTATCGCGCACGAGGGCCGCGGCGACCATGGTTTTGGCTATGACCCGCTGTTCCTGCCGGTCGACACGCCGGGCAAGACCATGGCCGAGCTGACGGCTGACGAGAAGAACGCCATCAGCCATCGTTTCCACGCGCTCGAGCATCTGTCCGCCAAGCTGACGGGCGAGGAGTAGGCCATGCGTGCGGTGGTGCAGCGCGTGCTCAACGCCGGCGTGACGGTCGACGGCGAGTGCGTGGGCCGCATTGGACGCGGCTACCTGGTGCTGCTGGGTGTGGGCCATGGCGATACGCGTGCCGAGGCCGACAAGCTGTGGGGCAAGCTCCGCGGGCTGCGTATCAACGAGGACGAGAACGGCAAGACCAATCTGGCACTTGCCGATGTCGACGGCGAGGTGCTCGTGGTGTCGCAGTTCACGCTGTTCGCCGACTGCCGCCACGGTCGCCGTCCGTCGTTTACGGATGCCGGCGCACCCGATGTTGCCAACGAGCTCTACGAGTACTTCCTGACGCTTGTGCACGAGGACGTTGAGCATGTGGCGCACGGTATCTTTGGCGCCGACATGAAGGTCGACCTGGTCAACGACGGTCCGTTCACCATCGTCCTCGATACCGACAATCTTTAGGTTACGCGGTTTTACCAAACCGCGTAACAACTGGTCATGCGAGGTTGTCGTCTGGTACGTATTCGAGACGGGGCTTTTTTAGCTACTTGCGTATGGCGGCAGCAGGGTGCTATAGTATTAGAGTTTTGTCTATCTTAGGGGTATTATCCCCTTTTTGAATTGCACCTTCTGGAGGCCCTGTTCATGGAAGAGATGGAAGTCAATCACGTCGATGACATCCACGAGAAGCTGACCGATATGGTGGGCGATCGCGTCAAGGTTAAGGCCAACATGGGCCGCACCCGCGTCGTCGAGCGCATGGGCACCATCAAGAGCGTCCACCCCGCCGTCTTTATCGTCGAGGTTGACGAGCGCCGCGGCCGCAAGTCGCGTCAGTCCTACCAGTACATCGATGTCCTCACCGGCCAGGTCGAGCTGTTCGACCCCGAGAGCGGCGAGCATATCTTTACCCCGCTCGGCAATCAGCTCGAGGAGCATTAACGGTGACCGATTGGTCCCTGACTCTTTCCGCGCCGGCAAAGATCAACCTCTACCTGGGGGTTCATACCGAGCGCGATGACCGCGGCTACCACAGGGTCGATTCCCTGATGGCAGCCGTCGGTCTTTCCGAAACCGTGACGGTCACGCCGGCGCAGGCGCTGACCATCCAGACGGTTCCAGCATCAGATTTTCCCATGCAAAAGAATACGGCGTATCGGGCTGCGGTTGCTATGGCCGAGCATTATGGTCGCGAGGCAAACATCTGCGTGACGATTGAGAAGCGCATTCCATTGTGCGCCGGCTTGGGCGGCCCCTCGACGGATGCGGCCGCGGTCATTGTCGCCTTGGCAGAGCTCTGGGGCATTGATCGCACCGACCCAGCGCTCGACGATATTGCGCGGGGCATTGGTGCTGACGTCCCGTTCTTTTTGCACGCGAGTCCTGCGTTCTACGTAGGTGGGGGAGACGTGCTGGCAACTGAGTACCCCGCGCTGCCCGCGACGCCCGTCGTGCTGGTCAAGCCGCGCGAGGCAAGCGTTTCGACAATTGAAGCCTATCGACGTTTTGACGAGGCCCCGGTGCCTGCGGACAAGCCCGGCGCGATAGCTTCTGCCTTGCGTGCTGGTGATGCCGAGACGGCATATGCACTCATCCATAACAACTTGGGTGTCATTTCCGCACAGATGGAGTCGCAGATTCAAACGGTCCTCGACTGGCTGCGTAAACAGGACGGAACCGTTGCTGTAGATGTGTGCGGATCGGGTGCCTGCTCGTTTGCCATTTGCGACACCGCTGCCACGGTCGAAAGGCTTGCCGATGCTGCCCAGCAAAATGGCTGGTGGGCCTGCGCGACTGAGTTTATTCCCAACACGGTTCAAATCGACGCGCCAAAGAAATAAAAATTTCTCTAGCACGCGGCGAAAATCTTTGTTACTATAGTCGAGCTAACGGGTTGTGGCTCAGTTTGGTAGAGCACTGCGTTCGGGACGCAGGGGTCGCTGGTTCAAATCCAGTCAACCCGACCAGAGCATGAGGAGGGACCGCTTCTTGCGGTCCCTTTTTTTAGCTAGTGTTGTGATACCGCGATACCCGCGGTATACTCATTCGAGCTTGTCTCGCTGTATTGTGGAGGTCTACATGTTTGGACTGAGGGCTCCTGAGCTCATCATTATTCTCGTCGTTGTCCTGATTATCTTCGGGCCCAAGAACCTGCCGAAGCTCGGCAAGTCCCTCGGCTCTACCGTCAAGAATATCCGCGAGGGTATGGAGGGCGACGATAAGGCCGAGACCAAGCAGGCCGAGGAGGTCGTGGTCGAGCAGTCCGAGGAGGACAAGGAGATCGCTGAGCTCGAGGCCAAGCTCGCTGCTGCCAAGAAGAAGCAGGCAGAGGACAGCGACGCGGACGCAGAGTAGTCCCATCCCTTTGGGGTGAGCACCTGACCGGCTTGCCCGCAGGCTAGCCGGTCTTTTTCGTTTTGTTGACAGTTGATTGTTTGATCAGAGTTGGGGAGATATCCGTATGGACGCAAGCCAGATCGTACTGACCGCTGAGGGCCGCCAGAAGCTCGTCGAGGAGCTCGCCTGGCGTGAGGGCGATTACGCCAAGGAGATCGTCGAGGACATCAAGGAAGCCCGCGCGTTCGGCGACCTTTCGGAGAACTCCGAGTACGATGCCGCCAAGGACAAGCAGGCCCAGAATGCTGCTCGTATCGCCGAGATCCAGGCCATTCTTGCCAACGCTCAGGTTGCTGCCACCACGGGCGATCTGACCGTCTCCATCGGTTCCACCGTTTCGCTGATTGATCCCAACGGCGAGGTCATGGAAGTCACGCTCGTTGGTACCACCGAGACCAACTCGCTCGAGCACAAGATCTCCAACGAGTCTCCGGTCGGTCACGCCATCATCGGTCACGGCGAGGGTGATTCCGTCGAGGTCGTTACGCCTTCCGGCAAGACTCGCGTCTACACCATCGCCAAGATCGCACGCTAGACCACGGTCCCGCGTAAAGGTATGTTTTCGCTCCCTGGGACCGAATCCTGGGGAGCGTTTTAGTTTGAGGAGCTAACTTATGGCAGAGAACCAGAACGCCGCCGATCAGGCATCGACGCTCAACGACGAGCGCGCCACCCGCCTGGCCAAGCGCGCCGCCCTGTTCGAGGCGGGCCAGAACCCCTATCCCGAGCACTCTGAGCTTGAGGACTACGTCGCCGATATCGAGGCTAAGTACGCCGAGCTTGCCGATGGCGAGGACACCGAGGACGTCGTGAAGATCGCCGGCCGCGTGGTCGCCAAGCGCGGTCAGGGCAAGATCATGTTCATCGTCGTGCGCGATGCGACTGCCGAGATTCAGCTGTTCTGCCGCATCAACGACATGGACGAGGCCGCCTGGAATACGCTCAAGGCCCTCGACCTGGGCGACATCCTGGGCGTGACCGGCGTGGTCGTGCGCACCCAGCGCGGCCAGCTTTCCGTTGCCCCTAAGAGCGCGACCCTGCTTTCCAAGGCCGTTCGTCCGCTGCCCGAGAAGTTCCACGGTCTTTCCGACAAGGAGACCCGCTATCGCCAGCGCTATGTCGATCTGATCGCCAACGACGACGTTCGCGAGACCTTCCGTAAGCGTTCGCAGATTCTCTCTACCTTCCGTCGCTTTATGGAGTCCGACGGTTACATGGAGGTCGAGACCCCCATCCTGCAGACCATCCAGGGCGGCGCTACCGCCAAGCCGTTCATTACCCACTTCAACGCGCTCGATCAGGAGTGCTACCTGCGTATTGCCACCGAGCTCCATCTCAAGCGCTGCATCGTCGGTGGTTTTGAGCGCGTGTTCGAGATCGGCCGCATCTTCCGTAACGAGGGCATGGACCTTACCCACAACCCCGAGTTCACCACGATGGAGGCCTACCGTGCCTTCTCAGACCTCGAGGGCATGAAGGCACTCGCCCAAGGTGTCATCAAGGCTGCCAACAAGGCCATCGGCAACCCCGAGGTCATCGAGTACCAGGGCCAGACCATCGACCTTTCTGGTGAGTGGGCCAGCCGTCCCATGACCGACATCGTCTCCGACGTGCTCGGCAAGCAGGTCACCATCGACACGCCGGTCGAGGAGCTTGCTGCCGCCGCGCGCGAGAAGGGCCTGGAGATCAAGCCCGAGTGGACTGCCGGCAAGATCATCGCCGAGATTTACGATGAGCTGGGCGAGGACACCATCGTCAACCCGACCTTCGTGTGCGATTACCCCATCGAGGTCAGCCCGCTCGCTAAGCGTTTTGAGGACGACCCGCGTTTGACTCACCGCTTTGAGCTGGTCATCGCCGGCCACGAGTACGCCAACGCATTCTCCGAGCTCAACGACCCGGTCGACCAGGCTGAGCGCTTTGCTGCCCAGATGGCCGAGAAGGCCGGCGGCGACGATGAGGCTATGGAGTATGACGAGGACTACGTGCGCGCCCTCGAGTACGGTATGCCTCCCGCGGGCGGCATTGGCATTGGTATCGACCGCGTGGTCATGCTGCTTACTAACCAGGCTTCTATCCGCGACGTCCTGCTGTTCCCGCACATGAAGCCCGAGAAGGGTTTCCAGTCCGGTGCCGCTGCCGCCAAGGCTGCAGAGGCCGGCAACGCCGCGAGCCCATTCGTTACGTCGCTTAAGCCCACGCTCGATTACTCCAAGATCGCCGTTGAGCCGCTGTTTGAGGAGTTCGTCGACTTTGATACCTTCTCCAAGAGCGATTTCCGCGCTGTGAAGGTCAAGGCATGCGAGGCCGTCAAGAAGTCCAAGAAGCTGCTGAACTTTACGCTCGACGACGGTACCGGTACCGACCGCACCATCCTCTCCGGTATTCACGCTTATTACGAGCCCGAGGACTTGGTCGGCAAGACCTTGCTCGCCATCACCAACCTGCCTCCGCGCAAGATGATGGGCATCCCCAGCTGCGGCATGCTCATCAGTGCCATCCACGAGGAGGATGGTGAGGAGCGCCTCAACCTGATCCAGCTCGACGCCTCCATCCCCGCCGGCGCAAAGATGTACTAACTAGTTACGCGGTTCTACGAACCGCGTAACGGCTCGACGCTGCGCGGGCCGCATTTGGACAATCTGACGTTCAACTTCAAGGGCGCGACCTAGGTGGTTACGCGGGTTTACCAACCCGCGTAACCAGTTGACGCTGCGCGCCGCCCAGGTCGACAATTTGTCATTCAAAAGGCAAGGCATGACCAGAAGGTCTATGCCTTGCCTTTTTCATGCCAACTTGTTCGACCTGGACGGCGCTCGCTGGCGTTGCCAAAACATCGGCGTTGCCGGAGTAGTCATTGGGGACGTTCTTGTTTGACTGGTCATTTAAGAACGTCCCCAATGACTAGGGGGTCTACCGACGCATTGGGGGTTTGCGCCTTCCATGCATGACAGCCGTCTCTTTTATGTTTCCTTTAGCCGTTGCTGCCTAGGATGGGGGTTAGTCGGTAGGAAGGGAGCGTCTATATGGACGACGCGAGCGAGCGTTCAATCGAAGAGGACATGCTCGATCAGTTCAATTACTTTGATGATGAGGACGAGGAGCTGATCGACCGTCGCGAGCCAGCGCCGCTTGATTCCTTTGATCTGGTCGATGAAGAGACTGATGAGGTTGAGGACGAATCAACGGAGCCCCCACAGTCTTCGCGCCTTAACTCGCTGCTTTCGAGAGCCCCCATGCACCACGGCGTTCGTGCCGGCGCGCTCCATATGAAAACTGACTGGCACCAGATCGTGACGGCAGGCGATGAGCTTGCCGTCGATGCGCCGCTCACCGATAAATCATCCATCATCTGCCGCACCGGCATGCTTATGCTGGCAAGCGGAACGGGTGCCTGGCGCGTGCGCGATACCATGAATCGTGTTGCCGCCGTACTCGGTGTCACCATCCACGTTGACTTAAGTCTCCTATCGTTTGAGTGCACCTGCATCGAAGATGGCCACTGCTTTAATGAGGTCGTCAGCTTGCCCACAACGGGCGTCAATACCCATCGCATTTGGATGATGGAGAGTTTCCTCAAGGAAATCGAGACCTATGGTCGTCGCTTCACGGTGCACGAGTATCACGAGATGCTCAAGACCGTTGAGAGTTCAAAACCTGATTACGCGCCTTGGCAACAGGGCCTTGCGGCGGCCTGCGCCTGTGGCGCCTTTGTCTTTTTACTTGGTGGCGGTCCTATTGAGATGGCATGCGCGTTCGTGGGCGCGGGTGTCGGCAACTTTGCCCGCTCCCATATTCTCAAGCAAGGCCTTGGTCAGTTCAGCGCGCTGACGACCGGCGTTGCGCTCGCTTGCGTTTCGTATCTGCTGGCATTGCTCGGCCTTGGCCAGGTCATACCGGGGGCAATGTCGCACCAAGAAGGCTATATCGGCGCCATGCTCTTTGTGATTCCCGGCTTTCCACTCATTACGGCAGGCCTCGACATCGCTAAGCTCGACATGCGAAGCGGTATCGAGCGCCTTTCATATGCCGTATCGATTATTGTGATGGCGACCCTCGTAGGTTGGATGGTTGCCGAGTGTGTTGGCCTGGCGCCGGACGACTTTGCCCCACTGGGCCTTTCGCCGCTTGCCCTTACGCTCCTGCGCGTGGTGATGAGCTTCGTTGGCGTATTCGGCTTCTCGGTGATGTTCAACAGCCCGGTAAAGATGGCCGCGGCAGCTGGGTTGATCGGCGCCGTGTCCAATACCCTGCGTCTGACCCTTGTCGATGCGCCGACGATGATTCCCTTCCTGGGCCTCAGCACGGGAATGCCTCCCGAGGCAGCAGCGTTTATCGGCGCGCTGGTATCGGGTCTGCTGGCAAGCTTGGCCGAAGTCAAGCTCACCTACCCGCGCATCGCCCTCACGGTGCCTTCGATTGTCATTATGGTGCCGGGCTTGTATCTGTATCGCTCGATGTATTACATGTGCACCTTCGACACGGTCAATATGCTCGGCTGGTTTGTGCGCGCAGTGCTCATCGTAGCGTTTCTGCCCGTTGGACTGGGTGTGGCGCGTACGCTCACCGACCCTCGCTGGCGCCACACCAGCTAATTGGTACAAGGGGGACAGGTTACTTTGCACCAAATGAGTTGCGGTGAAATAGGGACTGAATTGCTGCTTAAAGGGTCAAAACAGTCCGTATTCCACCGCAACTTATGGGGTCGGGGGATTATCGGTGCCCTGCATCTCCACAAACTCAACGCTTACGAAGCGCGCGCCGTTCGTGTTAGGGTAGTTCCACCACATAAGTAGTCGCAGACGCGCGTAACACGGGCGGGCGAGATGAAGTCCCAACAGCTCCATCTTGCCCGCCCGTTTTTGTTGCGTGGTGCCGCGGCGTAACACAGAAAGGAATCTGCCCTTCATGCCTATCAACAAACGAGAGAGCCTGCTGTTCACCTTTATCATGTGCTTTTGCATGGTGCTCTGGATGAGCATCTACAACGTTGCCCTGCAGCACGGGGCCATCAACGGCGAGGTCGTTGCCACTGCGTGGCTCGGCTTCCCCGTTGCCTACATTTTTGCCATGTGCTGCGACTGGTTCGTCGCCAGCCCGCTCGCCAAGGGTTTCGCCTTTAAGTACTTGGTCACGCCGGGCAAGAGCTCGCCACTTGCCATGACGCTCGCCGTCAGCTCCTGCATGGTCGTTCCCATGGTCATCATCATGTCGCTGTACGGTGCCTGTGAGGGTCTGACGCACATGCCCGGCGGCATCCTTGCGAACCTGTATTCCGTGCCCGCGATCTGGATGATCAACATCCCGCATAATTTTGTGATGGCGCTGCCGTGGAACCTTTTGGTAGCCGGTCCGATTTCCCGCTTCGTCTTCCGTCGCGCCTTCCCTGTGGGGACGGTTTTCGAGGAGGAGCATGCCGAGCTCTTGGAGCAGGCTATGGCTCCTGAGTGCGAGTAGCTCGCTTAGGGATCTGCTGAGCGCGGGCGACTTGCTTGGTTGGAGCCCTAAGCGTGGATAGCTCTCTCGGCGACATCGCGGGCGTGAGCGGTGCGCATGACCGGAGGGCCCGTGCTGCTCCGTTGCCCGACGTGCTAGCGCGCAGAACAATCTGTTGGTGCATTCGGCGGCTGCTGAAGCGTTTCGGCAGCCGCTTTTTATACGGAGTTTAAATACAACAGTCTGTTGTATTACGTAGAGTGGTATATCTCTAGCGGGAAAAATGCGAGAGACGGAGCATTATGGCGTTGCTAGTAGGACTGGACGTAGGGTCGACGACGACCAAAGTTTACGCGATGCACGAGGATATGACCGAGGCGTGGTGGGGATATCGCCGCCACGGGGCGTGTCAGACAGCGAGCGTGCGCGCCATGCTCGGCGAGCTCGCCGAGCGCTTTCCCCATGAGTCACTGCGCGTTGCGGTGACCGGCTCGGGTGCGCGCGATATCGCGACCGCGCTGGGTGCCTCGTACGTTCAGGAGGTGGTCGCCAACGCGCTCGCGATCAGCAGGTTCTATCCGCAGACGCGCTGCGCCATCGAGCTGGGCGGCCAAGACGCCAAGATGATCTTCTTCCGCACCAACGATAAGGGAGACATCGAGGTTGCCGACATGCGCATGAACGGCTCGTGCGCAGGCGGTACCGGTGCATTTATCGACGAGATGGCAAAGCTCATGGGGGTCGGCACCGAATCGGGCGAGTTCGAGCAGCTCGCAAGCCGGGGAACGACCGTCCACGAGGTCTCGGGCCGCTGCGGCGTGTACGCAAAGACCGATATCCAGCCGCTGCTCAACGAGGGCATTCCTACCACCGACCTGGCGCTTTCGGCGCTTCACGCGGTCGCCCGCCAAACGATCGGCGGTCTGGCCCAGGGTATCGACATCGAGCCGCCGGTAATCTTCGAGGGCGGTACGCTCGCCTACAACCCCACACTGGTCCGCGTGTTCCGGGAGCAACTGAATCTATCGGACGATCAGGTTATCGTCCCGCGCGATCCGCAGATCATGGTCGCGCGCGGTGCCGCCCTGTCGCTGACCGACATGTTCGCATCGTCCCAACCGATCGACCTTCCCGACGCTTTTGTCCGGCTGGATAAGCTCGAGACGGTCGCGCCCGCAAGCGGGGAGGGACGTCTTGCCCAGCCCTTTTTTGCCACACCTGCCGAGCAGGCGGATTTTACGGCACGCCATGGCAAAGAGACGCCGGCAAAGGGTCCGGATGCGTATGCGCCCGGAGAGACGGTGCGTGTGGCGCTCGGTATCGATTCGGGGAGCACGACGACCAAGTTCGCCCTGGTCGATGAGGCGGGTGAGCTTGTCGATTCGTTCTACGCGTCTAATAACGGCAGACCGCTCGACGTCGCCCAACAGGGTCTTGTCAGCTTGAAGAACCGCTGGGAGACAGCGGGAGTCACGCTTGCGATCGATGCCGTGGGCACCACGGGATACGGCGAGGAGCTTTTCGCGCGCGCGTTCCACGCCGACTACCATACGGTCGAGACGGTCGCGCACGCCCGCGCCGCGTGCGCATGCGTTCCCGATGCGACCTTCGTGCTCGACATCGGCGGACAGGATATGAAGGCCATCTGGCTCAACCACGGCGTGCTGACCGATATCGTCGTCAACGAGGCGTGCTCTGCGGGCTGCGGCTCGTTCCTCGAGGGTTTTGCCAAAAACCTCGGAATAGCCGTTGAGGATATCGCGACCGAGGCATTTTCGTCCAAAGCCCCCGCCGTTCTCGGCAGCCGCTGCACGGTGTTCATGAACAGCAGCGTCGTTTCCGAGCAGCGGCGCGGTAAGGGTCCGGGCGACATCATGGCCGGTCTCTGCCGTTCGATTATCGAGAACGTGTTCACCAAGGTCATTCGCGTTTCAAATCTCAACCGTCTGGGCGACAAAGTTGTCGTCCAGGGCGGCACGTTCCGAAACGACGCGGTGCTGCGCGCATTCGAGCAGTATCTGGGCAAACCCGTCACGCGTGCGCCCCACCCGGGGCTGATGGGCGCTATCGGTATCGCCCTGCTCGCGCGCGAGGAATGCCGCAAGGGCGACGCCGGCACGTCGTTTATCGGGCTCGATGCCGTGGAGCGCTTCGAGCATCGCGAGTTCGGCGGCGTTACCTGCCGTCGGTGCAACAACCGCTGCCAGCGCGCGGTCGTGGCATTTGGCGACGGCTCGCTTTACGTCACGGGCAATCGCTGCCCGCGCGGCGGCGCCATCTCATGGGATGAGCTCGTGCGCGAGGTTCCCGCGGCGGAGGAGCTGCGTCCGCAGGGTGCTTGCGAGGCACAGGCACCCGGCACGGGGCGCGACCGGACCGCGGCTGCCCCCAATCTCTTTGTCGACCGCGAGAAGCTGCTGTTCGAGTCGTACCCCACGGTTCCCGTCAGCGGGGGGCGCGATGTCACGATCGGCATTCCCCGTGTGCTCGAGTTCTGGGACACCATGCCGTTCTGGTCGACGTTCTTCAGCACGCTCGGCTTTAAGGTGCGCGTCTCGGGACGCAGCACCAAGGCGATGTACGAGCGCGGTCTGGCGCACGTCACATCCGACACCGTGTGCTTCCCGGCCAAGCTCGTCCACGGGCACATCCGCAATCTCGTCGACGCCGGCGTCGACCGCATCTTCATGCCCATCATCACGACGGTGCCCACCGAAAACACCGCCTCTACCAGCGAGTGGATGTGCGCCGTCGTAAAGGGATACCCCTACGTGATGCGCAATTCCGATAACCCGGAGGAGCGTTTCGGCGTTCCGTTCGATACGCCGCTGTTCCACTGGTACGACGAGGGCGACCGAAACCGCCAGCTCAAGGCGTGGTGCAAGGAGACCTTCGATATCGATGCCGACCTGGTTGCCAAGGCGACCGAGCAGGCGGACCGCGCGCAGCAGACGTTTGAGAACCAGCTGCAGCTGCGCGGCAGGCAGGTGCTCGAGAACGTGCGCGAGGACGGCGGCTACGCGGTGGTGATCGCTTCGCGCCCGTACCACAACGACCCGCTGGTCAACCACGGGCTGCCCAAGCTCTTCTCTGAGCGCGGCATCCCCGTGCTGACGCCCGATGCGGTGCCGGGGGTCTGCAACGTCGATCTTTCCAACAGCCGCATCGACATCGTGAACAACTACCATGCGCGCATGCTGTCGTGCGCGGTCATCGTCGCATCGACGCCCGAGCTCGAGCTCGTGCAGATGGGCAGCTTCGGCTGCGGCCACGATGCGTATCTCACCGACGAGATCGCGCGCATGATGGGCGAGATGGGCTCCAAGGTTCCGATGATGATCAAGCTCGATGAGAGCGACGTCGCCGGTCCCATGGGCATTCGCGTGCGTTCGTTTATCGAGTCGGTCAACCGTCGTCGCGCGGAGGAGCGTGCCGAGGGCGCCCGGGTGCACGCGGTCCATCCGCTCGACGACCCGTATAAGGTCAAGTACACCAAGCGCGACCGGCGCGACAAGATCGCGCTGGTCCCCAACACCTCCCATGCGTTCTGCAGGCTCATGACCGCGGCGATGCGCAATCAGGGCGTGCGCGCCGAGGCCCTTGATATCGGGCGCGAGGATGCCATCCGCCTGGGCAAACGCTATGTGCACAACGACATCTGCTTCCCCGCGCAAATCGTGATCGGCGAGGCGCTCGCGGCACTCAAGAGCGGTAAGTACGACCCGCACGACGTCGCCGTGGTGACTGGCAAGTATATCGGCGACTGCCGCTTGACGCACTACATGCCCCTGCTGCGCCGCGCGCTCGACGACGCGGGATACGACTATGTCCCGGTGCTCACCAACGACGACGTCGATGCCCACAATGCGCATCCGGGCTTCAAGCTCGGCCTTGGCCCGAGCATCCAGATCGCCTACGGTCTTCCCATGATCGATGCCCTCGAGGCCATGCTTAGGCGCATCCGTCCCTACGAGCTCGAGAAGGGCGCGGCGGACGCTGCGTTCGACCGCGCGCTCGATGAGGTTATCGAGGGCATGGAGCGCTCCGGGCTGAGAGGCCAGGCGACGGGCTTCAAACGCGCGCTTGCGATCATGGACGCCGTTCCGTACGACCGCTCGAACCCGCATCCGACCGTTCTCATCGTGGGCGAGTACCTGCTCAATTTCCATCTCGGCGCCAACCACGAGATCGAGCGCTACCTCGAGGACAACGGGCTCGAGGTCATCGAGGCGCGCATGACCGACGTGATCCGCAAGACCTATTTCTACAAGCATGCGCAGTCGCGCGAGTTCCACGTCGATCTGTCGCTGCCCGAAAAGGCCTGGTACGCCACGGCGGACAACCTGTTCGAGCTCGCGCACGACCGTTGCGACCGCCTGGGCGCGGCGAGCCCGCTCTACGAGCCGCCGACGCGCATGCCCGAGCTCGTGCGCGCGAGCGATAAGATCCTGCACCATACGTTCGATGCGGGCGAGGGCGTGCTGATTCCGGCGGAGATCCTCGAGCACGCCAAGCGCGGCTGCCGCAACTTCGTGATCCTGCAGCCGTTCGGGTGTCTGCCCAACCATGTCGTGGGGCGCGGGCTCATCCATGCGCTCAAGGAGCAGTATCCCACGGCGCAGTTCCTGCCGCTCGACTACGATCCCGACGTGAGCTTCGCCAACGTGGAGAACCGTCTTCAGATGCTCATCATGAACGCCAAGGCGCAGGGGTGCGGTGAGGCGCATGGCGAGACCGCGTAAGGACGCCGATGCGCCCGATGCGCGCACCCGTATCATCGAGGCGTTTTGGGAGCTCATCGAGAACAACAGCATCTTCGAGCTGTCGGTTGGCGAGGTGACCCGCGCCGCCCAGTGCAATCGCGGAACGTTTTACTACTATTTTCACGATTTCGATGAACTCGTCGCCATCGCCATGACCCAGCTGCTGCAGGATAACGAGCTTATCACCGATGCCCTCTGGCATTTTTCGAGCGAGGGCGACCTTTCGGCGTTCGACCGGCGCGACGTCCGCTGCCTACTGCGGCGCATCGTCATCACCATGAGGGCGGGTGCCGCCGAGCAGGTCGTGCAGGGCATCCATACGATCATCATCGACCGCGTGAGAGAGATCGTCCACCCCGACGGAGAAGAGCTCAAGGCAGATTCGAGCTTTGCGGTGGGCTTTCTGGTCTCGGGCATCATGGGCTTTGTGATGGCGGTCGGCTTTGCCCGGGAGGGCGGCGAGGAGATAGACCTCGAGCAGCTGGGGGACAGCGCGTGCGCGTACCTGAGGGCGGTCGCCATGCAGACGGTTGAAACGGTCGCGCAAGTCGAGGGCGTCGATACATCCGAGCTGCTCGAACGCGTCTCCAAGGAGGCCGATGCCTATCGCGCATCGCGTGCGACGAGTCCCGACGTGGTGAAAGACGTCTAGGGTTTCTCTTGCGGGGCGCCCGTCGCGCATCGCGCGGTGAGTCCCGCGATGCGGTCATAACCTGCATTCATGTGAGCCGGGTTTATAGATATTCCTCCAGCTGTTAACATATACTCCATATGGGTAAAGAGACCAAAGCGCTGCCGCGGGGCGGCGCTTTGCGTTTGAAAAAACTAGCTCGTCTAAGAGGAACTAGCATGTTAGACCGTTTTACCGATCGTGCGCGTAAGGTCATGTCCATGGCCAAGCAAGAAGCGCTCGATCTTCATTCAAATAAGGTGGGCACCGAGCACCTGCTGCTCGCGCTTGCCAAGGAGGACGAGGGCATTGCCGCCGAGGCGCTGCGTTCGCTCGACATCTCCTATGATGACATCATGGATACTCTCAAAGAGGTCCAGACCACGGTTCCCGAGCCCAGTGAGGAGACCGAGGCGGCCAAGCTCGCCTTTACGCCGCTCGTCATTAGCGTGATGGAGCGTTCATTCCGCGTGGCGCGCGAGAACAACCAGACCTACGTGTCGACCGAGCACTTGCTGATCGGTATCGTCGAAGAGGGCAACGGCATGGCCATGGACATCCTCATGCGCCTGGGTGTGTCGTCCGCCTCCATCAAAAAGGCTATCGAGAAACTCACCGCCAAGGACCAGGACAAGAAGCGTCCGCTCGCCGGCGCCGGTGCTGGTCGTCCCGGTGCGGGCCTGCCGTTCTTTAGCGGCTCGGATACCTCTCAGCAAAAGGGGGGTGGCACCGATACGCTTAAGCAGTTCGCGACCAACCTCACGCAGAAGGCGCGCGACGGCGAGCTCGACCCTGTAATTGGTCGCGAAAAGGAAGTCCAGCGTATGATGGAAATTCTTTCGCGCCGCACCAAGAACAACCCGCTCATTCTGGGCGACCCCGGCGTGGGCAAGACGGCCATCGTCGAGGGCCTGGCTCAGCAGATTGCAGCCGGCAACGTGCCCGAGAACCTCATGAACCAGAATATCTGGACGCTCGACCTGCCGGGCCTCGTGGCGGGCGCCAAGTATCGCGGCGAGTTTGAGGAGCGCCTCAAGAACGTGATTCAGGAGGCCACCGAAGCCGACGACGTCATCCTGTTTATCGACGAGATGCACACCATCATCGGTGCCGGTTCTGCCGAGGGCTCCATCGACGCGAGCTCCATGCTCAAACCCGTGCTCGCGCGCGGTGCCTTTCAGATTATCGGTGCCACCACGGCCGAGGAATTCCGCAAGTACCTCACCAAGGACCCGGCCTTCGAGCGTCGCTTCCAGACCATCGATGTCGAGGAGCCGAGCGTCGAGGACACGGTCAAGATCCTGACCGCACTCAAGCCGCGCTACGAGGAGCATCACCATGTGCGCTATACGCAGGGTGCTATCGAGGCCGCCGCGAACCTTTCCAACCGCTACATCCAGGATCGCTTCCTGCCCGATAAGGCCATCGACCTCATCGACGAGGCCGGTGCCCGCGCTCGCATCGCCGCGAATCGCGCGCCCGAGCCGGTGCGCGAGGCCGAGCATCGCATAGAGGAGCTCAAGGCCGCCGCGCAGGAGGCCACCGAGGGCGACGACATGAACAAGGCCGCCGAGATTACCGAGCAGCAGAAGGCCGCCGAGATTGAGCTCGCCGAGGCCAAGGCTGCCTGGACCGCTGAGCTCGACGCCAGCCCGCTCACCATCGATGTGAGTCAGATTGCCGACATCGTGTCCGTGACCTCTGGCGTGCCGGTTTCCTCGCTCACCGAGAGCGAGAGCCGGCGCCTGCTGCAGACCGAAAGCGTGCTCAAGACGCGCATCATCGGCCAGGATGAGGCAGTCGAGGCCGTCGCCAAGGCCGTGCGCCGCAGCCGCTCGCCGCTCAAGGACCCGCGTCGTCCCGGCGGCAGCTTTATCTTCCTGGGTCCCACCGGCACAGGCAAGACCGAGCTCGCCAAGACGCTCGCCGAGTACCTCTTTGGCAGCAAGGACGCGCTCATCAGCTTCGACATGTCGGAGTTCGGCAGCGAGTTCGAGGTCTCCAAGCTCATCGGTAGCCCTCCGGGTTACGTGGGCCACGACGAGGGCGGTCAGCTCACCAAGGCCGTTCGCCGTCATCCGTACTCGGTCGTGCTGTTCGACGAGATCGAGAAGGCGCACCCCGACATCTTCAACATTTTGTTGCAGGTGCTGGAGGAGGGCCGCCTGACCGATAGCCAGGGCAAGACGGTCGACTTCCGCAATACCGTGATCATCATGACGTCCAACGTGGGCGCCCGCGAGATCGCGCAGGATGCGAGCGTCGGTTTTGGCACCACCGGTGAGCAGGGTCTCACGTCGAGCGAGATCCGCGGCCGTGCGATGGGCGAGCTCAAGCGCCTGTTCCGCCCCGAGCTGCTCAATCGTATCGACGATATTGTGGTGTTCCAGAAGCTCTCGGGCGAGAATCTCACCAAGATTGCGCACCTGCTGGTGGACGATCTGCGTCAGCGTTTGATTGCCAACGGCATGAACATCAAGCTCACCGATGCGGCCTATGACAAGATCGTGGCCGAGGGCACCGACCTCACCAACGGTGCGCGTCCGCTGCGCCGCGCCATTCAAAAGCTCATCGAGGACCCGCTGTCCGAGGAGCTCCTGGCCGGCGAGTGGGGCGAGGGCGATACCGTCCTGTGCGACGTGGCCGATGGCAAGTTTGTCTTTAGCCACGGCACGGGCGAGATCCCGGCACCGCGTCAGGCGGGCACGCTCGGTGGCGATACCGCCCCGGCGGCACCGCACACCGGCAACGCCGCGCCCGTGAGCGGCGGCGTGACCTCGGGCCCCGGCGGCATGATGCAAGCCGGTTCCGGCGCGCTGTAGGGCGTAACATAGCTTTGCGAAGGGGCACTCCTGTCGGGGCGCCCCTTTTTTATGAGTAAATGGTGCTATACTCGAAATATAAATATGTATAGCAGAAGGAGCTAGCATGCCAATATCGGTACTCGACTCACGGCCGGTCCAGATGAATGTGCGCATGGATCGCCAACTCAAAGAGGCTGGGGACGCCGTGCTGGCGCATATCGGCATGACGCCGTCACAAGCTGTGAGGGAGCTGTGGCAGTACTTGACCGAGAACGGTCATATGCCCGTCGCAAAAAAGAATGATGACGAAGTCCTGCCTGACGACATACGATCGAAGGCGAGTTCGTCCCGCGTCTCGGAAGGGGCTGCGTTAATTTCGAATTTTTATGAGCGGTTCTCGATTCAGAGGCCGAGCCCCGATGAAGCCTTTGATTACGACGAGTTATACGATCAAATGATGAGCGAGAGATTCAGCGATTGGATCGAATTATGAGCGGCGTCGGAACGAAACGTGTGCTCAAGCTGTTGATCGACACGAACGTCTGGCTAGATTACTTTCTCGCTCGCACGAATGCGACCAGGCCGATAGTCGAGCTCCTTTCTCGCGCGGCGGAAGCGGAGGATATCGTCCTCTTCTCGTCCTCCCTGTCTGTCAAAGACGTCTATTACATTCTGGGAAGGACGATGAAGGCCGACGCCCGCCGTGAGGGGGCTCTCACTCCCGAAGCCATCGCCGGTGCCGACGAGACAGCGTGGGCGTGCGTTCGCCTGATTCGGCAAAAGTCGATTATTGCCTCGGTCGGTGCAGACGAGGTCTTCGACTCCTTTGTGTTCAAGTATCATCACAACGACTTTGAGGACGACCTGATGCTGGGCGTCGCCAATCGCATTGATGCCGATTACGTCGTGACAGAGGACAAAAATCTCATCAAACATACCAATGGTGTATGCATTAATGTTCAACAGGCGTTGAAGTTGGTTGAAGGGTCCAACGTCCCTTCGGCACGGCCCGTCTAACCTGCTTTATCTTGATAAAGTGGCGTTTCCTCGCCGTTAGCCGATGATGCGAGGGCGCTCGGCGTTTTCGACTGGTTTATGCACGCAAAGTCTGGGAATATACAAGTCGCATGTCTTACTGTCTAACCAGTTGCGCCAAGGAGGCACCATGGACTACAAGATTACCGGTTACGAGCCCGCCCAGCTGTTCCATTTCTTTGAGGAGGTCAGCGCGATCCCCCGTGGGTCTGGCAACGAGAAGGGCATCAGCGATTTCCTGGTCGCGTTTGCCAAGGAGCGCGGTCTCGATGTGTACCAGGACGAGGTCTACAACGTCATCATTCGCAAGCCCGCATCTGCCGGCGCCGAGAATGCCCCGACCGTGATGCTGCAGGGCCACATCGACATGGTGTGCGACAAGCTGGGCTCCGTCGAGCACGACTTTACGACTGATGGTATCGACCTGGTCGTCAAGGACGGCGTCCTCACCGCTAACGGCACCACTCTGGGCGCCGACAACGGTATTGCCGTCGCTCTGATGCTCACTGTTCTCGATGACGATTCGATCGTTCACCCCGCCCTCGAGTGCGTATTCACCACCGACGAGGAGACCGGCCTGGTCGGCGCCGAGACGCTCGACAAGTCCCAGATTAGCGCCCGCACCATGATTAACCTTGACTCCGAGGAAGAGGGCGTTGCTACCGTCAGCTGCGCCGGCGGTGTCGTCGTTACCTACACCTGCCCGATCGCGCGCGAGCACAAGACCGGTAGCGCCCTCACGCTCGACATCTCCGGCCTGCTGGGCGGCCACTCCGGCAGCGATATTAACCTGGAGCGCGGCAACGGCAACCTCATCATGGCCCGCATCATCGACCGCCTGATGGTTGCCGGCGAGCCCGCCATCGTTAGCTTTAACGGCGGCACCAAGGACAACGCCATCAACCGTGAGTGCAAGGCCGAGCTGGTCTACGCCGACCACGCTGCAGCCGAGGCCGCGGCCCAGATCGCAAAGGGCATCATCGCCGACGTTACTGCCGAGCTCGAGGTCTTCGACCCCGGCTTTACCTGCACGGTTGAGATTGCCGACAACACTGAGGTCGAGGCCATGGACGAAAAGTCCGCACTTGCCCTTATTCGCGCTCTGCGTCTTGCCCCCAACGGTGTGATCCGCCGCAATGTCGCCACCGACGGCTCCGTCGAGGTTTCCTCCAACATCGGCGTGGTTGCCACCTCTGACGACCAAGTCAAGATCATGCTGTCCCCGCGCTCCTCGATCACCTCGCTGCAGAACGAGTTCAAGGACCGCCTGCAGATGCTGGCCGATGTCCTGGGATTCGACGCCAAGTTTGAGTTCGAGTATCCCGGCTGGAGCTATGCCGAGCATTCGCCGGTCCGCGACATCTTTGTCGAGAGCTATCGCGAGCTCTTTGGCTCCGAGCTACGAATCGAGTCCATTCACGCCGGCCTTGAGTGCGGCCTGTTTGCCGAGGCCCTGCACGGCCTGGACGCCATCGCCGTGGGCCCGACGCTCTCCGATGTCCACACCCCGGACGAGAGCATGGAGCTCGCTTCTGCCGAGCGCTTCTACGAGCTGCTCATCGACGTCCTCAAGCGCCTCGCTGCGTAAAGGTTGCGCTAGCAGCAGTCCGAGCCACGTGCTGGTGGATTGCAAATGACATTATGAGAGGGGGCACCCGAGCTTTTGCGACGGGTGCCTCCTCTCTTCTTTTGGGAAATGGGAGATTACGGACACCTAGCCCATATCCGCCTTGATGAGGTCGAGGGTGCGCTGGCAGTTTTCGCAGACGGGGCCGAGCATATGCTCGCGCAGGTCCGCCATGCCGGGCAGGTCGGCGTATTCGTCCATGACCTCTTCCATGCAAATGGGTACCTCGTAGGCGAGGTCCATCATGGTCGCAAAGCAAAACTTCTCGGATAGCCCGGCATCGGTGAGCGCCGCCTCCAGCGCGGGGTCGCCCATACCGTGGTATCGGCGGATAGCGCCTGGACCGATGCGCCCCACACGATTTTCGCCGCCAACGCTCATGGCAAGGCGCGCTTTTCGCCGCATGCGTTCGTATGCCAGCCCCGATGCAACGTCATACATACGGGCCATCATAGCTGTGCTGCCGTTTCCAAGAAGCAGGGAATAGTTCTTCGCATGCGCGTCCGGTGCGCCGATGATGGCGTTAAAGAAAAGTATCTGCGTAAACAGATACAGGTTAAGTTGATGATGGCTCGTGTTGACGAGGAGTTCCTGAATGTCGCGTGCGGTCGGGCCACCGTCTGCCGTGTACTTTTGAGCGGGCATCACTCCAAGGGCCTGACAGAGGTCTTCTTGGTGTAGACGCATGATTGTTCCGTCTTTGGCTTTCACACGGTCATAGCGTTCAACAATGAGGGCGGGTTCGTCCTCAAATAAGCGATACTCAACGTTCGCCGTTGCGATACCCGCGCGCTGGGCGCTTTTCATGCAGACAAACTCATTAAGAGCTTCAAGTTTAAATCCGATAACGCCATTTTTGAAAATATGCGTCGTGGGCGAGGAACCTACGCATTCGCACCAGCGACCGTCTATGAGCGCGAGTGCGAACTTGCCCTGGTTGCCTCCAAGTGACCAACTTTCATCTAGGCCCATCCACGATGCCTCGCGGTCATCCCTGATCGACTTGAGGCGCAAGGCAATCTCGTGGTCGTCTATAGGGCGGTATTCGCCAGTGCGATGCAAGGCGGCGTCGATATCTTCTTCGGCGCAAAACTGCACTCCGCCCGGACAGTCGAGTCCGATATGGCTGAGCAGCGCAACGGGATTATTGGGCCTGGCGTCGAATTCGGCGGCAATCGCTTTTCGTTGGTCCTCGCTGTCGGGCAGAAGGCCAAACAAGTACGGATTCATGACCTGTTGGCCGTATGTGCGATTTGATACGGGAATGTTGGTCGATAGGGCTGGCCCGTCATAATCTTGATCGTAGGCAAAACTGACTAGACCGCTCTCATCTTGCATGAGCGTTCCTGCGGGTACGCCGCAAATAATAGTCCGAAGCGTTTTTCTGGCCATTGGCTATCTCCCTTCGGGCTTGGTTTGGGCAGATGCGCTTGCGGCAATCGAGACTCCGAGATTGGACATGGCGAAATCGGCGAAGGCCTTGTCGTAGAGCTCGGCCGTAAAGGGGGTATCTGGAAGAGCTGGAATGGCTGCGCCGCGTCGGTTGCGATGGTGAAGACGTTGAGTGTGATGGCACCTGGGGGTGCTACAAGGTTGCAAATCGGCATGCGGGGCGTCGGTTGGCTGCTCATGTTTCGTGTCGTCGATATTCCCTTGAGCAACTAGTGCCAGTCCGAGAGCACCGAAAACCGCCAGCAGCTTGTCGAGCCGAATACCCGTGGCATCTCCCAGCTCGAGCGATGCGAGCAGGCGCTCCGAAACACCGGCTTTTTTAGCGAGGGTTGCACGGGTGAGACCCTGAGCATCGCGTGCCTGGCGCACGTAGATGCCAGCTTGGCGCGGTGTGGTGATGGGAAGGGTATCCACGGCGATCTCCTAACGTGCAGACTTTTGCATATCAGTATGACATGCAAAAGTCTGCATGAAAAGGCCTCATGCAAAACTCTGCATGAGGCCTTGCCCGGACGTTTAGTTTTGAAGGGTGTTTTACAGCGCCAAAAACCCCAAGTGTTCCAGCAGAATCTTGAGGCCGATAAGGATAAGCACGACGCCACCCACGATGGTGGCGGGTTTTTCGTAGCGCGCGCCAAAGGTGTGGCCGATCGCCACGCCGGCGACGGAGAAGATAAACGTTGTGATGCCTATAAGCGATACAGCGGGCACGATGTCGACCGAGAGTGCCGCAAACGAGATGCCCACGGCTAGGGCGTCGATTGAGGTGGCAATGGCGAGGAGCAGGTACTCGACCAGGTCAATCTTTTCGGCATCCTTGCCGTCGCCTTCATCCTCGTCCTCGGTAAAGGCTTCCCACAGCATTTTGCCGCCGATGAAGGCGAGCAGGATAAAGGCGATCCAGTGGTCGATGGGGCCGATGATGCCCATAAACTGACTGCCAAGCGCCCATCCGATTACGGGCATGCCGGCCTGGAAGCCGCCAAAGAACAGGCCGAGCACCACGGCGACCTTAAGGTTGATCTTTTTCATGCCGAGACCCTTGCAGATGGAAACGGCAAAGGCGTCCATCGAAAGGCCAACGGCGAGCAACACGAGCTCTGCGAGTCCCATAGCCTGGCTCCCTCTCTGCGGGCGAGCCCGCGTGTACCTCTTGGGGGAATAACAAAAAAGACCCGTGGCGTACGCGCTGCGCGCACAACCACGAGTCTCGTTCATTAAGGCAAGCCAGACCGTTTCGGCCAGTATGTTGACTTGCCGCGCCACCGGAGGCGAACCCGGCCACGCGACTACTCCCTCATTCATGTGAACCCCGATGCTACCACATAAGCAGCCCATTTGGGTTGGGCTCTCAGCTGTGTTCGCTCATTCTGTAAGCATCGGATTTCGCAAGCGCCGCGGGGACAAACCGTGAGAAACTATTTAGCGTTTATGGAGCGTATACGATGGGAGCGATGCCTTGGATAAGAACGAGCTGCAAAAGCGTATGGAACAGGCCATCCGCCTGACGGCACCTGGTCAGCCGATCCGCACCGCCCTCGACATGATCATCGCCGGTCACCTGGGCGCCCTTATCTGCGTCGGTGACACCGAAAACGTGCTCGCTGCCGGTAACGACGGCTTCCCGCTCAACATTTCGTTCACCTCGAACCGTCTGTTCGAGCTCTCCAAGATGGACGGTGCCATCGTCATCGACGGCGACCTCACCCAGATCCTGCGCGCCAACTTCCACCTCAATCCCGATCCCTCGCTTGCCACGAGCGAGACGGGCATGCGTCACCGCACCGCCGCTCGCATGTCGGTGCTCACCGACGCCATCGTGATCTCGGTTTCGGCTCGTCGCGCCGTCGTCAACGTGTACGTCCACGGCAAGAGTTACGAGATCCAGCCCGTCACCACCATCATGAGCTCGGTCAACCAGCTCGTCGCCACGCTTCAGACCACCCGTCAGTCGCTCGACCGCTCCTTGCTGCGCCTGACGGCCCTTGAGCTCGACGACTACGTCACGCTCGCCGACATTACCGGTATTTTCTCGAGCTTCGAGATCATGCAGCAGGCAAAGACCGAGCTTAAGGATTGCATTGTCAAGCTGGGCAACCAGGGCAAGCTCGTGCAGATGCAGCTCGAGCAGCTCGCCGGCTCCAGCATGGATACCGAATACGACTTGATGATCCGCGACTACGCAAGCGATTCCTCTGAGGCAAACGCCGAGAAGATCCGCGCCGAGCTGAGCCGCATGACGCCCAAGGACCTGTCCGACCCGCAGCATGTGGCGGCGGTTCTGGGTTACGACGACCTGGACGAGGACTCCGTCATGACACCGCTGGGCCTGCGCACGCTTTCGCGCGTGTCCGTCGTGCGCGACGGCGTGGCCGAGAAGATCGTCGACGAGTACGGCTCGCTGCAGGAGCTCATGGACGACATCAGCGAGGATCCGGAGCGCCTGGGCGACTTTGGCGTCAACAACCCTGCCATTCTTGCGGACTCGCTGTACCGCATGAAGGGCACCAAACAGGGGAACGCATAATGGCGCCCGTATGCGCCGTGGTCGTTGCCGGCGGCAGCGGTCAGCGCTTTGGAAATCCCGGCGGCAAGCAGCTCGTTAACGTGGCGGGCCGTCCGCTCATGAGCTGGTCCATCCGCGCGTTTGATCGTAGCGACAAGGTCGGCCATATCGTGGTGGTGTGTCCTGCCGAGCGCCGTGCCGAGATGCGCCGCCTGGCCATCGACCCGTTTGACTATGACACGCCCATCAGCTTTGCCGATGCCGGCGATACCCGTCAGGATTCCACCCGTGCCGGCGTGCATGCGGTTCCGGCGGGTTTCGAATATGTCGCCATCCACGATGGCGCTCGTCCGCTCATTACGACCGAGGCCATCGACCACGCTATCGACGTGCTCATGGGTGACCGCTCGCTCGACGGTGTCGTGTGCGGTCAGCCCGCGATCGACACGCTCAAGATCGTCGACGGCGATAATATCGTCGAGACGCCGCCGCGCGAGCTCTATTGGGCCGCGCAGACGCCGCAGATCTTTAGCGTCGACGCGATGAAGCGTGCCCATGCCGCGGCGATTGCCGAGGGCTTTATCGGTACCGACGACTCATCGCTGGTCGAGCGCATGGGCGGGCGCGTCCGCTGTGTCCAGAGCCCGCGCGACAACCTTAAGGTGACGGTGCCCGAGGATCTGCGTCCCGTAACCGCGATTCTGCTTGGCCGCATGGCCGAGGGAGAGGACCTTCCCCATGTTCAGTAACCTGCGCATTGGCCATGGCTACGACGTTCACCGTCTGGTGGAGGGGCGTCGATGTATCATCGGCGGGGTCGACATTCCCTACGAGCGCGGCCTGCTGGGCCACTCGGATGCCGATGTGCTCGCGCACGCCTTGGCCGACGCCATTCTGGGCGCCTGCCGCGGGGGAGACATCGGCAAGCTATTCCCCGACACCGATCCTGCCTACGAGGGTGCTGATTCGATGGTGCTGCTCGCTCGCGTGATGGACTATGCGCGCGAGCTGGGCTTTGAGTTTGTCGATGCCGATTGCACCATTGCCTGTCAGCAACCCAAGATCACCCCGCACCGCGATGCCATGCGCGCCAACCTTGCCCATGCCCTGGGCGTTGACGTCGAAAATGTAGGCGTCGCCGCCACTACGACCGAAAAGCTCGGTTGGGAAGGCCAGGGCGAGGGAATCGGCGCCTGGGCCGTCTGCCTGCTACAGAAAACCGTTAAGGAGTAACGAATGCGTATCTACAACAGCGCTACCCATAAAAAGGAAGAGTTCCAGCCCATCGAGTCCGGCAAGGTTCGCATGTACGTGTGCGGCCCCACGGTCTACGACAACATCCACATCGGCAATGCCCGCACGTTCATCAGCTTCGATGTGATTCGACGCTGGCTCATCGCGAGCGGCTACGAGGTCACGTTCGCCCAGAACCTCACCGATGTCGACGACAAGATCATCAAGCGCGCCAACGAGCAGGGCCGTACGGCTGCCGAGGTCGCGACGGAGTTCTCCGACAAGTTCATCGGCGTCATGCGCGCCGCCAACGTGCTCGATCCCGATGTGCGCCCCCGCGCCACCAAGGAGATCGGCCCCATGATCGCCATGATCAAGACGCTTATCGAGCAGGGCCACGCTTACGCAGCCGATAACGGCGATGTGTACTTTGCCGTGCGCAGCGATCCCAACTATGGTCAGGTCTCGGGCCGCAACATCGACGACCTTATGGTTGGTGCGCGCATCGAGGAGAACGAGGACAAGATCGACCCGCTCGACTTTGCCCTGTGGAAGGCCGCCAAGCCCGGCGAGCCCAGCTGGCCGAGCCCCTGGGGCGAGGGCCGTCCCGGTTGGCACACCGAGTGCGCCGCCATGGTGCATCGCTACCTGGGTACCCCGATCGATATCCACGGCGGTGGCTCCGATCTTGCTTTCCCGCATCACGAGAACGAGTGCGCCCAGGCCACCTGCGCCTGGCACCAGGGCTTCTCCAACACCTGGATGCACACGGGCATGCTGCTGGTAGACGGCGAGAAGATGTCCAAGTCGCTCGGCAACTTCTTTACGCTGGCCGAGGTCCTCGAGCAGCACTCCGCTGCCGCCCTGCGCCTGCTGATGCTGCAGACGAGCTATCGCTCGCCGCTCGACTTTTCTTGGGAGCGCCTGGAGGGTGCCGAGAACTCGCTCACGCGTATCGCCGGTACGGTCGAGAACCTGCGCTGGGCCGCGAACCATGCGACGGCCGATGCCGATGCGGCTGCCGCCGAGGCGTTTGCCGCCAAGGCCGCCGAGACTCGTGCCACCTTTAAGGAGTGCATGGACGACGACTTTAACACCGCTGGTGCCATGGGTGCCGTCTTTGGCTTTGTGACCGAGTGCAACCAGTACCTGGAGCAGGCGGGCGACGCTGCCGACAAGGCCGCCGCGCTTGCCGCCGCCGACACGCTGGCCGAGCTGCTCGATACGCTTGGCGTTGAGCTCCCCGAGCCCAAGGTCGAGTTGCCGCTGGGCCTGCTGGGCGTTGCCGCCGGTTTGGTTGCCTACACGGGTGACGACGTGGACGAGGCCGCTGCCAAGATTCTCGAGGCCCGCGCCGAGGCCCGCGCCGCCAAGAACTGGGATCTGGCCGACGCCATCCGCGACCAGCTCAAGGACCTGGGCCTGACGATTGAAGATACCGCCGCCGGCACTCGTATCAAATCTCTCTAATCCCCGCGGGTTTCCCAAGCACCCGACCTTGCCGTTCAAACCGTCGCTCGCGTACTCAAGTACGCGTCGCTCCTCTTTCACGGCAATCTCGGGCACTTGGAAAACCCGTACCGACCGCCCGAATTAATATTCATGGGCGGTCGTTTATTTTGTTTCGTTTGATAGTTGTATTTAGGAGGTCGCTTTATGGCCGACAATCGCAAGCGTGCGCCTCGTGGCGGCAAGCAGGCTGCTTCTGGCTCGCGTCCGATTCGCCGCAATGACCGCGCTGCCGCTCCCAAGGGCCAGCGCGATCGCGCCCAGGCCGCACGTCCGCAGCGCGATCGCAACCGCGACGCTGTCCAGGCTCCCAAGGGCGAGTTTATCGAAGGTCGTCGTGCTGCCGCCGAGGCGCTACGCACTGGTTTTCCCATCAAGTGCGCGCTCATTGTCGAGGGTGGAGAGCGCGATGCCGCCTTGTCGCGCCTGGTCGACGACCTCAATGCCGCGGGCGTCCGCATTAAGTATGTGCCGCGTGCGCAGCTCGACGCACTGTCGAGCCATGGCGCTCATCAGGGCATCGCACTCGAGGTTGGCAACTTCCCCTATGCTGATGTCGCCGATATTCTCGACCGCGCAGGCGACGGTCCGGCGCTTGTCGTCGTGCTCGACCATGTGACCGACGACGGCAACTTTGGCGCCATTGTGCGCTCCGCCGAGGTCGTGGGCGCGGCCGGCGTCGTCATCGCCAACAAGCGTGCCGCCGGCGTGACCGTGGGCAGCTACAAGACCTCGGCCGGTGCTGTCATGCATCTGCCTATCGCGCAGGTTCCCAATATTGCCCGTGCACTCGATGACCTCAAGGCCGCTGGTTTTTGGGTGGGCGGCGCCTCCGAGCACGCCGAGGGCAGCTGCTGGGATGCTCCCTTCGAGGGCCGCGTGGCGCTCGTCATGGGCTCCGAGGGCGACGGCATCTCGCGCCTGGTGCTCGAGAAATGCGACTTTATGACCAAGCTTCCCCAGCGCGGCATGACCGAGAGCCTCAATGTTGCCCAGGCGACCACGGCGCTGTGCTTTGAGTGGCTGCGCCGCAACGTCGGCGAGCTCATGGGGGAGGAGTAGCGCATGTCCAAAAAGAACCGTGCCAAGTCCAAGGCCAAGCGCTTTGGCGAGGGCTCGGCCAAGCCGATTGTTTCGGCCGCGACCTACGGCGTGGGCGGCAATGCGTTTGCGCAGGCCATCGCCGACCCGGTCTCGACGGTGCACTCCAATAAGCCCGAGCTGCTGGTGGTCGACGGCTACAACGTGATCCACTGCACGCCGCGCTACGAAAAGCTCGTGTACGACCATTCAGACGATCCGTATTCCAGCGACGTTCACGATATGGCACGCACCGCCCTCATCAACGACGTCGCCGCCTTTGCCCAGGGCCGCTACGAGGCCGTGATCGTGTTCGACGGCGCGGGCAATATCTCCAACGAGCGCCCCAACCTGCCGGCCCGCGGCGTGCGCATCGAGTTTTCGCCGACGGGCGTTTCTGCCGATACCGTGGTGCAAAAGCTCTGCATCGAGGCGCGCGAGGAAGGCCGCGCGTGCTCCGTGGTATCGAGCGACGGCACGATCCAGGCCGTCGTCATGGGCAAGGGCGTCACGCGCATCTCGAGCCGTATGCTGGTGGACGAGATCAAACAGATCGACAACGACGTGCACGAGGCCGAGGAGGCCCCGCAGATCAAGATGACCCTGGGCAGCCGTCTAAGCCCCGAGGCCCTGGCCAAGCTCAAAGCTCTGCGCGGGAGGTAGGGGAGTTGGCGGGGCGATGCTGTCTCGCTAACTCCATTCAGCGATGTCGATCATTCTTTCGAGGCGCCATGTTAGCGCCTCTTTTAGATAAGGCAGTCTCGCTGTAAGAGCGTCGTTTTTGGATAGGATTTCGATTGCCTCGTCAACGAAACCCTCGAGTTTGTCGCCGTCAAACCAGCCCATGTCCTCGACGAGCAACATTTGTTTGGCGGGGCTTGAATGAAATTGTGCGCTGGTAAAACTGTGCTCTCCCGCCCTAAGCTCCTCTAGTGATATGTTGCACCAGAGTGATGAGCCCGAATCGAAGATAGGGGCAGGTCTGCAGGCTAGCGTGTTTACGTTTCGCACAAGGCCAAAGTTGCGCCAATGGCGATCATAGTTGGCAATGATGTCATCGCATACGATCATGCGGTCAAGGGCGTCTTTTATATCCGTCGCTCCAAGCTCCTCGCAGTTTGCTACATACCGTTCGTAATCGGTTAGTCGCTCGTCTGCATTTGCATGCTGGTTTACATAGAACGCAGGGACATACTCTTCTTCATCAGTTAAGAAGACATCGCATATGCTCAGGGCGGAAGTGCCCGTGCCCTCGAGCGAGTAAGGCACATAATCGCAAGCGTTTAGGATGCGACGGTGAAGTGCAGTCGCCACCAGCTCGTTATAAGGTTCCTGGTTTAGATGTGCACCTGCCTTGTGGAGGATTCGACGGTCATCCTCGCATGTCCAGTACTTTTGAAGATTGCCGTCCGAGGTGTTATCGGGCTTTGCGGCAGCCGCTTTTCCCTCTGGGGCAAAGGGCGCAATGGACAGCGAGACGTCATCAAAGGCGTTATTGAAGAAGTTGATATCCTCCCAGGCGAGACCGGAGTCTTGGGGCCTAATCCAATACTGGTCGGATAAGGAGAGGCCAAGATTTCGCTGGACGAGTTCATCGGGAACATCGACTGCGGCTTCTGCAAGCAGGGAGGCTAGCCCAATGCGTGCGAGCGGGATACCGCGGCCGCGCCACCAGATGCGGAAGGAGTCGAGCGATATGGGGCTATTAGGGCCAAATACTCCAATAGGGGCGTGGGCGTAATCGACGTCGGCGCCGATGTGGGTGAAGTCTTTTCGCGATGTGCTGTAGACCAGTTGGGCTACTTCGTGCGTGCGGTTCATGAGGGTAAATGCGACTTCGCTTTTCCCATGCCCACGACGAGGTCGTCCCCCTCTTTTGGTTGCGGAGCGGAGTCGCGCGTCTACGCTGTCTTTGTCGATGAGCCACACGCCAGAAGCCTTGCGGGCGGTCAGCGCGCCGTTCTTAATGAGCTCCTGCACCCTGCGCGGGCTGATGCCGAGCAGCTCGGCTGCTTCCTTGGTAGTCAACATCGCGAAACCCTTCGCCAGAACGAATAGTTTTATATAGCCAATTGTAATTAAAACTATTCGTTCTGGCGAATGGTTTTAAGATTGAGGGCGCACTGACAGAAATGAACGGGCCTGGTACGCGCTGTTGCTGGATTTTGCATATTTATATAACGCCGTGCGGCCTGTTGCGCCCCGTCCGCAATTCCATTATTCTTAACAGGCTTCGCGCGAAAGCGCCAAGTGTGCCAGTGTGGCGCAACGGTAGCGCAACTGATTTGTAATCAGTGGGTTGCAGGTTCGATTCCTGTCACTGGCTCCATGAGAGTTTCGGGCTCTGTCTCTATATGGGACAGAGCCCGTTTCTATTTAGGTGGCGCGCCATCAGGTTAGCGCCCATCCCGTTTTTGGTTTGTCTCGTCCTCCAGTTTGTCTAAATCTGTAACACCAAGACCGATATTTGGCATCTAACTGTTACAGATTGAGATGAAACTTAGGGTGTTTTAGGAATATCTTGATCTGTAACATGTAGAAGCGGAATAGGCCTCTTGCTGTTACAGATCGAGACAAGGGCGGGTGCGGACCTGGATGTTCTGCTCGAGCGTGGATTTCTGGACACGCGAGCGAAGAAAATCTTCCGACCGGAGAACGAGCGTGGATAATTAACTTGGATAGGGAGCTAAGGTAAACACCGATTGTCTATCGAAGGCTTTAGAAACGACGACCCCGATTTCATTGTGGAATCGGGGTCGTTTGTGCCTGAGGAATCCGAATGGATTAATCGAGCTCCTAAGGGACTTCTTGGGTTCTTGCTAATGGTCTGCCGAGGATGTCCCCAATGCAAGCAGCGGGCATCTACTCAATATAGTTGGGATTCTTCTTGATGATCACGCGTGCAGCGATGAACGAGACGACGATGGCGATGACGGCGACAACGCACGCCAGTACGAAGTTGCCCATGGATCCATCGGGAGCGATAAAGATCAGCGCAGAAAGAAGACCGGGGCATGCTCCCGCAACATACTCCTTCAGGACGAAGATACCTGCAGGGAGTCCCGCGCAGAGGGCGCCGATTGCCGTGCCGACAAGCAGGCGGGGACGCTCGATGAGGCAGCCATAAAATGCGGGCTCAGTTACGCCACAGAGTGCGGTGACGGCAACCGTGGTGACCATACCTCTCTTCTCCTTGTTGCCTTTCATTGCAGTTGCCAAGGCGAGACTCGTGCCGCCAATGCAGAGGTTTGAGATGAAGCCAAAGATGATGGGCGCCCAGCCGAGCTGCGCCAAGCTCGTAACTTCGATCGCGATGTAGGCCTTATCAAGACCGAGCATGACAAAATAGGGGTTAAGGGCTGCAAGGATTGGAGTAGCGATAAATGCCACGTTATCCATGAGCCACGTGGCGGCATCACTCAGCGCGTAGCCCATCATGCTGCCGGCGGGGCCGAGGATAATCAGCTCAACAGGCACGACGATGAACATGGTGAGCAGCGGCTTCAAGAACAGTTTGGTAATGTCGGGGATGATTTTCTGAAGACCGCGATCAACAAAGTACATGAACACAACGCCCAGTACGATTGGCACCACCGTGCTCGAGTAGTCATTCGTCGGGATGGGGATGCCAAGAAAGTCGAGACCCTCAGCACCGCTAATAGACGAGCTAATCATGATTGCGCCCAGCAGTGCGCCCATGATAGGCTGCATCTTCATGACGGCGGCGAGCTGATAGCCGAGGTAAACGGGCAGGAAGCTAAATGAGGCGCTGAAGATCGCCAGCAGAACCTGGGCGGTTCCGCTATCGGTGCTCAATCCACAATAATTGACCAGGAGATTCTTGATCGAAAGAATGAGTCCGCCAACGATGAGCGCCGGGACGATGGGCATGAATACCTGTGCAGAGACGTTCCCGAATTTCTCAATCAAGCCCATGGCGGTGTTACCGCTTTTAATGCCTTCTGCAAGGTCTTTGGCGGTTTGGGCATCGTCGGCAACCGTGCCACCGCCGACTTCGATTCCCGCGAAGTCGAGGAAGTCGTTGTAAGCCTCGGTGACGTTGGGGCCGATGATCACCTGAAGCTGGCCACCGCTGACTACTGCCCCGAGCGCCTGGTCGGCCGATTTGGCGAGCTGGAGATCGATGATCGAGGTGTCTCGTGCGTCGATGCGAAGGCGCGTCGCACAATGAGTTACCGATGTAATGTTCTCTTTGCCGCCAACAGCCTTTAGGACTGTTTCGGACATTGCCTGATATTTCATCTCTTTCTCCTAACCTTCCTGCTCCTGATACTTCGAGATAAGGTCTCGGTACCAATACCAGCTCTTTTTGGGGGTGCGCTCCAGATTGTTCTCGAAGTCGATATGGACAAGTCCGTATCGTTTTTCGTAGCCGTTGATCCAGCTATACAGATCCATCGTCGACCAGAGGTAGTAGCCCTCAACGCGCGCGCCGTCGCGCTTAGCCCTCATCATGTGCTCGATGAACTGGCCCAGAAGCTCGATGCGGTCATCATCGTGGATCATTCCGTCTGCGTCTGGTTGCTCATAGGCGCCATGTCCGTTTTCCGTAATAAAGATGCGGGGCGCGTCATAGCGCTCGTGGACATCCATGATGGTTGAATACATGCAACTTGGGAGTATTTCGCGGCCCCATTTATTGCGGGGAACATTGCTGTCGCGGGCGCTTTCAAACAAGGGCGCAATGCATTTTCCTTCGACCTTTTTGCTCGAACCGCCCTTATTGTTCGCCGAAACGGCAAGCTCTCCACCGTGCCAGTCGGTTACATACTCTCGGCAATACACGTTGAGTCCAATAAAATCGACTTTACCGTCGCTGAATTCTTCTACGTCATTTGGGGATCGATAGAGCGAGACGCCAAGTTTTTCAAGGATTTCGTCCATTTCTGGCGGCAGTTGACCCTGAAGCGCTGGTGCCAGAATCATGCGATTGGCGAAAAAGTCTGCGTATCGAAATACGTCATCGGGGTGCTCGGTTGCCGGGTCGAGTTCGACAACGCCGCCATCGTGGACGGCGCCGATGATGCCGTCGTAGCCCATTTGACGATATGCTCGGACTGCGAGTGCGCTTGCGCGCATCAGGTTGTACTGAAACTGCATGTACGACTGAACATCGAGCGATCGATTGGGGGGATAGTTGCCCAACATGTTTACGCAGTAGCTGTAGAAATGCGGCTCGTTAACGGTAGCCCAGATTTTGACGCGGTCTCCAAAGCGCTCAAAGCAAATCTTGGCGTATTTGCAGAACCACTCTGCCATGTCGTTGTTCAGCCATCCGCCTTTGCAAGCAAGCGTGAATGGCAGATCGTAATGGAACAGCGTAACGTTGGGCTCTATGCCATTTTCGAGGCAGCAATCAATGACCCGATTATAAAAATCGATACCCTCTTCATTCACTTTGCCGATACCGGTGGGGATGATTCGACTCCATGAAAGAGAGAAGCGATAGGTGTTTTGTCCGCCTTCTTTCATCATGCGGATATCTTCTTCATAGCGATGGTAGAAGTCGCAAGATACATCACCGTCAACATGGTTGATGTTCTTATTGCTTGTGTGGCTAAAGAAATCCCACTCACCAAGGCCTTTGCCGTCTTCGTTCCAGGCACCCTCGCACTGATAAGACGCCGTGGCGGAACCCCAGAGAAACGGCATGTTGTTCACGTTGCCCATGAATCCCCTTTCCATCATTCAACACGGTGGATACGTGTGGCGGAATTATGATTAAGATGACGTCAACTGATTTGAATCATAGGAGAACGACCAAAGCTGTTTGATTCAATAAATGAATCATGATTTCGAGGAGAGCGGAAAGAGGGATCACGTGAATATCAATGACTTCGATGTGCTCAATCGCATTAGCTCCATCATCAACAGCGAGTTTGGGTCAAACGATGCCGCCATCGCTCGATATCTCATCGCTCACATTAGGCGTTCGAGCGAAATCAATGTTGCCGCAATAACCCGCGATGCATTCGTGACCCGTTCCGCTGTTCGTCGTTTCTGCAATCGATTGGGCTACCAGTCTCTTAGCGATTTGAAAGAATCATTTACTCAGTCAGTCTTTCCAAGCGACTTAAGCCATCGAGAGGAGGAATTTGGCTACGAGGAGTACAGGGCAGAGCTCGACGTTCGCATGATCGAGATGTTCGCTGAGGTTGAAAGCGGCGTGTCCGATATCGCTATTAAGCATCTTGTCGACGAAATTGATGGCCATAAAAACGTTGAAATCTGGTGCACCAATAATGTGAGCGCCAATCTCGTACGATTTCAGCAGGAAATGTTTTATGCGGGCAAGATAGTTCGCATAGTTGCTGGGGCTAACGTCGCGGAATTGAAAAACATGGGAGACGCTTCGCAGTCATTGATAATTCTCGTATCGGTCTCCGGGCTATTTGCGTCACAGGCGCGTGAGTATCTTGATTGCCGTTCGGGCAGGAAGATTCTAATTACTGCGTTTAGCAACGATGACAAATCGAGGTCTTTTGACCGTGTATATCGTCTTGGTAATGCGGGAAACGGAATTGACCGACTCGGCGTTTATTCGAAATACGCCATGACTTATTTTTTCGACTTGCTATCGTCGTGTTACTTGAGTCGCTACCCCTGCACCAAGGGGGAGCCGCTCTATGGGTCTACTTTGGCCTGGCCCGAGTAGTTGCGGCTTTACAGTTCTCTCGCCTGGAGAATGAACGTGGATAATCTGCCACTTTGGCCTTAGAGCCGCGCTAAAAGTGGGAGATAATCCACGCTCGATCGTGGCGTGGAAGCCCGATCTCGACCTATATATAGGTGCAAATAAGCCGTTATCGAAGTTCGATCCTGAAGGTGTACTCCACTACACCAAAGTGTTACCTCGGGAAACGTCACCTCAGTATCCAAAACCACCGTCCTTCATATCCAAACTCAACAAAACCGCAGGTCACGGCTATATAGATACGCCCGGCACCGTGTATCTAGAGGTTTTCGTTGACAGCCCCCAAGGTGGCATCGTATTATCTTCTTCGTTCGCGGGGGCGGCGGTCCAAAAGACCAAAGGACCTGCGGATACTTGAACGATTGGGAGTTTGCCCGAGTGGTTAATGGGGACGGGCTGTAAACCCGTTGGCTCTGCCTACATAGGTTCGAATCCTATAGCTCCCACCCGTCAAGTGCCTGTATAGCTCAGTCGGTAGAGCACTTCGTTGGTAACGAAGAGGTCACCAGTTCAAGTCTGGTTGCAGGCTCCATCCGGCGGTGTAGCTCAGTTGGTTAGAGCACACGGTTCATACCCGTGGCGTCACTGGTTCGAATCCAGTCACCGCTACCATAGGTAACACGGTGGCTTCTCAATAGTATGTTGAGAGGCCACTATGGTATAAAGGCAAAGTCCCGTCCGGGGACGACCTGTTAAGAGGAGGGCTTTATGGCCAAAGAGAAGTTTGAGCGCACTAAGCCGCATGTTAACATCGGCACCATTGGTCACGTCGACCACGGCAAGACCACGCTGACCGCTGCCATCACCAAGGTTCTCTCCGAGACCGAGGGCTGCAAGGCTGACTTCACTGCGTTCGAGAACATCGACAAGGCTCCCGAGGAGCGCGAGCGCGGCATTACGATTTCCGTCTCCCACGTTGAGTACGAGACCGCTGCCCGTCACTACGCTCACGTTGACTGCCCGGGCCACGCTGACTACGTCAAGAACATGATCTCCGGCGCTGCTCAGATGGACGGCGCTATCCTGGTCATCGCTGCTACCGACGGCCCCATGGCTCAGACCCGCGAGCACATCCTGCTCGCCCGTCAGGTCGGCGTTCCCTACATCGTCGTCTTCCTGAACAAGTGCGACATGGTCGACGATGACGAGCTCATCGACCTCGTCGAGATGGAGACCCGTGAGCTCCTCTCCGAGTACGATTTCCCCGGCGACGACATCCCCGTCATCCGTGGCTCCGCTCTGGGCGCTCTCGAGGGCGACGCCAAGTGGATGGACGCCATTCGCGAGCTCATGAAGGCCGTCGACGAGTACATCCCGACGCCTGCTCGTAACAACGACCTCCCGTTCCTGATGGCCGTTGAGGACGTTATGACCATCTCCGGCCGTGGTACCGTTGCTACTGGCCGTGTCGAGCGCGGTGAGCTCAAGCTCAACGAGCCCGTCGAGATCGTCGGCATCAAGGATACCCAGAACACCGTCGTTACCGGTATCGAGATGTTCCGTAAGTCCATGGACTTCTGCGAGGCTGGCGACAACGTCGGTCTGCTGCTCCGCGGCATCAAGCGTGAGGACATCGAGCGCGGCCAGGTTCTCTGCAAGCCCGGTTCGGTTACCCCGCACACCAAGTTCACCGGCGAGATCTACGTTCTGACCAAGGAGGAGGGCGGCCGTCACACCCCATTCTTCGATGGTTATCGTCCTCAGTTCTACTTCCGTACCACCGACGTTACCGGTACGGTCAAGCTCCCCGAGGGCACCGAGATGGCTATGCCTGGTGACCACATCACCATCGAGGGCGACCTCATCCACCCGATCGCTATGGAGGAGGGCCTGCGCTTCGCTATCCGCGAGGGTGGCCACACCGTCGGTTCGGGCATCGTCTCCACGATCATTGAGTAAATTAACTCTCTGATTTAGCTGACTTAGAGAACCCGGCACTTATATGGGTGCCGGGTTCTTTTCTGCAATGGATGTTGAGCCGTTGCTGGTGTCAAGAGGATCGATAATGGTCCTAGTTGCACCGTCGATTAGCTCTCGATGGCTTCATTGATGTGTTCCAAATATGAATGGATCCACCGAGAACCAATTGACTCGAGGTTTTCATTGACAGCACTTACGTGGAGCTGATAAAGTAACAACTCGTGCCCGTACGGGGCGGAAATGAAAGGTTCAGGATACATGCGTACTCTAGTTACTCTTGCGTGCACTGAGTGCAAGCGCCGCAACTATACGACCACCAAGAACAAGTCGACCATGCCTGATCGTATGGAGATCAAGAAGTATTGCCCCTGGTGCCGTCACCACACGCTGCACAAAGAGACTCGCTAGTCTCTAGTCACATACGCCAGTAGTTCAATTGGTAGAGCATCGGTCTCCAAAACCGAGTGTTGAGGGTTCGAGTCCTTCCTGGCGTGCCAGTCATTATTCCGTAAGCTCCCAATTGGGGGCTTACGGTTTACTCATGTATAAGCGCATTGCGCGGAGGTAACCCAAATGGCCAACAAGAAGAACAAGAAGAAGGCTCAGCAGCCGGCACCTGCCAACAACGCTGCCGCCAACTCCAAGGTTGAGGCCAAGAAGGCCGTTGCCAAGAAGAACGAGAAGGCTGCGAAGTCCAAGAAGAACGAGAAGCCTGGTTTCTTCGCCCGCACCAAGAAGTATTTCGCTTCGGTGAAGTCCGAGATGAAGCGTGTCACGTGGCCCGATAAGAAGGAGCTCGTGAACTACTCGGTCGTCGTTTGCGCTTCTCTGATCGTCGTCGGCGTCGTCATCGCTCTGCTCGATGCTGGCTTTGGCGAGGCTCTTGCTCTGTTCTCTGGATTGAGGGGCTAAACCATGTCTAAGCGTTGGTACGTCGTTCACACTTACTCTGGATACGAGAACCGCGTTAAGTCCGATCTCGAGCATCGCATCGAGACCATGGGCATGCAGGATCGTATCTTTGATATCGAGATTCCTATGGAGCGCGTCACCGAGATTAAAGAGGGTGGCAAGCGCGAGACCAAGGATTCCAAGATCTTCCCGGGTTATGTTCTGGTCCGCATGGAGATGGATGACGATGCTTGGACGTGCGTTCGTAACACGCCCGGCGTCACCGGTTTCCTGGGCGGCAACGGCAAGCCCGCTCCGCTTTCCCGCGACGAGTACAACAAGATGACTCGTCGTCCCGGTAAGGGCGATTCGCCCAAGCGCACCTCGGTTGATATTCAGGTCGGCACGTCCGTCCGCGTCACCGACGGCCCGCTTACTGACTTTGATGGCAAGGTCTCCGAGGTTAACACCGAGGCTGGCAAGCTCAAGGTCACGCTGATGATCTTTGGCCGCGAGACGCCGGTCGAGCTCGACTTTAACCAGGTCGCTGTCATCGCTTAAGTTTTCGTCCGTTCGCGCGAGCGTGCTTCTTCTGTGGCTGCTCATCTCAGGAGTGCTTCTAACACGTGCGTGCTTACGATATAGCAAGTACTTCACACTCGTGATTCGAAAGGAATGACCATGGCTGAGAAGAAGGTTGCCAACGTCATTAAGCTCCAGATTCCTGCTGGTGCAGCTAACCCCGCTCCTCCCGTCGGCCCCGCCCTGGGCGCTGCTGGCGTGAACATCATGCAGTTCTGCCAGGCCTTTAACGCCGAGACGCAGGACAAGAAGGGTGACATCATCCCCGTTGAGATCTCTGTCTACGAGGATAAGTCCTTCTCCTTCATCACCAAGACCCCGCCGGCGGCTCACCTCATCAAGAAGGAGCTGAACCTCAAGTCTGGTTCCGCTAAGCCCCAGGCCGACAAGGTCGGTCAGCTCTCCCAGGAGCAGCTCACCAAGATCGCCGAGATCAAGATGCCGGACCTCAATGCCAACGACATTGACGCCGCCAAGAAGATCATCGCCGGTACCGCCCGTTCCATGGGCGTCACTATCGCTGAGTAGCGATTTCTTTAGGTAATGACGGGTGCTCCGACCGGGGCGCCCGTTATATGTGTGCAATAGGGCACACGATATGATGTGGGAGGGCTCACGCCCGTTTAACCACAGGAGGTAATGCACATGGCTAAGCATGGTAAGAGCTATAACGCCGCTGCCGAGAAGATCGACCGCGCCACGCTCTACACCCCCCTTCAGGCTGCCAAGCTCCTCAAGGAGCTCGACACCGCCAAGTTCGACGAGACCGTCGAGGCCCACTTCCGTCTGGGTATCGATACTCGTAAGGCTGACCAGAACATCCGTGGTTCCATCTCCCTGCCTCACGGCACCGGCAAGACCGTTCGTGTTGCCGTCTTCGCCGAGGGCGAGAAGGCCCGCGAGGCCGAGGCTGCCGGCGCTGACATCATCGGTTCCGACGAGCTCGTCGCCCAGATCCAGAAGGGCGAGATCAACTTCGACGCCGCTATCGCTACGCCTAACATGATGGCCAAGGTTGGCCGCATCGGTAAGATCCTTGGTCCCCGTGGCCTCATGCCGAACCCCAAGCTCGGCACCGTGACCATGGACGTCGCCAAGATGGTCTCCGAGCTCAAGGCTGGCCGCGTTGAGTACCGCGCCGACCGTTACGGCATCTGCCACGTGCCCCTGGGCAAGAAGTCCTTCTCCGAGCAGCAGCTTGTTGAGAACTACGCTGCCCTGTACACCGAGATCCTGCGCGTCAAGCCCTCTTCTGCTAAGGGCAAGTACGTCAAGTCCATCTCCGTGTCTTCCACTATGGGCCCTGGCGTCAAGGTCGATCCCGCTGTCCAGCGCGACTTCCTGGCTGAGTAACTTTTAGTTACTGCCTGAGCAAAGCAAGCATTGCTAAAGAAACCCGGTTCTGCCTCGTGCAGGACCGGGTTTCTTGCTAGCTCGGGGTAAAACCACCCCAAAGGGGACAGTGTCCCCTTTGGGGTGGTTACCAGGGTGTTCTGGCGGTAGAGGACTCGATGGCCTCGTGGCGCTTGAGCTCGCGGCGCATGGTTTGCGAGTTGAGCCAGGCTGCCTGCCATCCGCGGATGGGGTAGCGCGTCTGGTCGAGCTCAAACTGCGTATAGCCGCAGGCGTTGATGATCGTCGTTCCACACACATGCTGCCGCTCGCGCTGAAAATCGTAACCGTAGCTTTGGTGTACATGCCCATGCACCATGTAGTCGGCCCCCCAGGACTCAAGTGCTGTGTTAAAGCACTCAAACCCTCGATGCGGCAGATCATCCAGATCACCCATACCGGCGGCGGGTGCATGGGTAAGCAGAATGTCGCACCCGCCGACCATCCTAACCTTACGCGACAGCTTACGCATGCGCTTGGACATCTCGCGTTCGGTGTACATGTTGGCGCCGTCGCGATAACGCATGGACCCGCCAAGGCCCGCAATGCGAATCCCTCGGTACGTGTACACGCTGTCTTCCACGCAGATACATCCGCCCGGTGCATGACGTGCGTAGCGGTCGTCGTGGTTGCCGCGAACGTAGATGAGCGGTTTGTTGATGACGGTGACCAAAAACTCAAGATAGTCCGGGTCCAGATCGCCGGCGGACAAAATCAGGTCGACTCCCTCAAAGCGTTCCTTGCGAAAGCACTCCCAAAGGCATCGTTCTTCGGTATCGGCTATGGCAAGGATTTTCATAGGGCGGTAACTCCCGGCTCATCGTCGAGCTGCGGAATGGTGCCTACCACGTTGTCCGCCAGCCAATTCATCTCGACAATCTGCGTGCTCGGCAGCGGAGGGAAGCCTTCGATCTGTACCACGCCGCTCTGGCTGTGGAGCTCGCCGCCAAAGGGGTTGATGGAACCCTCGACAATGCCGTTGCGGAGCAACTGCACGAGTTTGCGCGTCTGGTAGGGTAGGCCCGGAGCGTAACGGATATCGATAACGCCCGAGCTCATGCCGTACCAGTAGTTGACGGCGCGAACCTGGTTGTCGTCACTGGTCTCATCCCAGGTGCCATGCAGTAGGCTTCGCACGATGAGCTCGTAGTAACGGCCCCAGTTCCATACCGGCATGGCGATGCCGGAAACCTTGCCATCGACCAGGCGGTGGAGTCCGTAGGCCGTAGGGTCTTCGAGCGACTTTGACATGTCAGCGCCGGTCATGACGCTCACGCCTTCGCGGCACATGGCCTCGGCAAGACCGCCGGCGGGCACATCGCCCCAGGTGAGGATAATTTGCGCGCGGGGGTCGAGCAGCGAGGCGCCGATGGCAAAGGCATTGATCTCGCTGAGCGCGCCGGATGCGAAGACCGACGCGTGGTAGCCGATGCGATGGTTGTCCGCCATGCTGGCGGCAAGGGCGCCCAGGAGGAACTTGGCCTCGTACATCTTGCCAAAGTACGAACGGACGCTTTGGTGGGGAAGGCCGATAGAGCAGTTAAGGAACCGAACCTGGGGATACTCAACGGCAGCTCTGAGCGTGTATTCCATCAGGCGGTGCGAGGTCGAGAAGATGACGTTGTCTCCATGTTTGACAGCCGTTTCCACGGCGGCGTAGAACACGTCCGGATCGTGACAGTCCTCGAACGCCTCGGTGCGCACGATTCCGTCAAAGTGCTCATCGAGATACTGACGTCCTTGGTCGTGCAGACTGTCCCAGCTCGACGCCGCACAGGGGAACTCATGGATAAAGGCGATACGCAGGGGGTTGGCCGCCGAATAGACGGTCTTGCCCATAAAGAAGTTGAGCACGCCGGAGGTGGACTTGGCGGGCGTCTCCTCCTCGTCGATGCTCGGTGCTTCGACAAGATCGACCTTGTCCTCGTCGCTTTTCCCGGCGATGACCAGCTCGCGCCAGATCTTGCACAGGCGGTTTACGACGATATCCGTCGGCGTATCCAGCAGGCGGTCCTGGTTGTACACGTTAAGGTAGACGAGCATGGCGTCGGCAGGCGTAATGTCCAGGTGGTCGCCGCCTGCGCGAAGGTAGGCGCGCTTAAAGAGCAGGAAGGTGTGGCGCAGGTAGTCGACCTTTTTCTGCGGCCATTTTTCGATAAGGTTCTGACCGAGCATCTTGGCGAGCGTTTCGTAGCTTCCCTCACGCGAGAACTCGATCTCGTATAGGGGGCAGACGCGCCAAAACGCGCAGAACTCGCCGTACAGGCGGCTTTCGACGGAATCCCATGTGCCGGGGTAGAGACGGGTGACCTTGGCCGAAACCGTCGGAGCGTCTAGGAATTTGAGGACACTGACGCGTTTGTTGCCTTCCTGGACATAGAACCGATGCATGAACTCGGTGACGATGACGGGGTCGCGATAGCCCTCGGTCACCTGGATGTCGTAGAGGTTGGACCACTTGCGGGCGAACTCGGTGCTAAACGGAAGCAGGGGCATAAAGTTACACGAAAAGGCGGACTGACGGCCCTTGGTGACCGTGCCGACGACCATTTCGAGCGGAATATCCCTTAGGCCGACATTCTCTCGCTGACCTAAGGGGAGCTGAGCAACCAAGCTATCGAGGTCCGTAAGGTATGGATGCTCGCTTTGGCTGATGGCGCGACGGCGTCCCTGCTCGCCGCGCTTGCGTGCTTGACGATAGGCCTCTTCCATGATGTTGCTCCCTTAGTCGTTTAAACAACTATATGAACCATGGTACCACGATGCGAAACCACCACAAAGGTGCCTGCCCCCTTCGTGGTGGTTTTAGGCGATGATGGGGGCGATGGCGCGGATGCAGGCGTCGGCTGCCGTGAAGGTGGTGCTGTCGTCGCTGACGATAAAGATGATCTTTCCTTTGATGCCAAAGTCGCCGATTTCGCTAAAGAGTACGTAGGGCTCCTTGTCAAAGCCCGAGATGGGAAGCACGGCGGCCTTGGTGGCGCTGGTCAGCTCGTCTGCCATCACGTCAAGGGAAGCCCACTTGGACGTGTCCTTTACGGCAACGGGCACGGCCACGCGCCCAAAGGGCATCAAATGCACGAGCGTGTTCTTGGAGATGTTGGAGTTGGGCACAATGATGGTCTGTCCACAGGCATCCTCAATCGTTGTATGGCGCCAAGTGATGTCTTGGACCACGCCGGATACGCCGCCGACCTCGATATTGTCGCCGGGTTTGATGATGCCCATAAACGTCACCTGCATGCCGCCGATAAGGTTTGACAGCGTGTCCTGAAAGCCGAGCGAGATGGCGATGCCGCCGACGCCAAGAGCGGCGACGAGGGCGTTTGCGTTAATGCCAAAACAGTTGTCGAGGATAAAGCTGCCGCCAATCATCCAGATGACGGCGCGCGCGATGTTGATGAAGATACTCGATGCCGGAAGCGGGTTATCGTCTCGGTTGAGCAGATGGTTCAGGGTCTTGGATACGACCTTGGCGGCGACGGCGGTGCCTATCGCCAAGATGACGGCCCAGATGATGTTGTGGACCCACCGTTGCTCAAAGAAATGAAGAATCGGCTCAAACAATTCCATGTAGGGAAAACCTCCTAATGATCGTTCAACCATGATACCCACCAAGAAGCCCGTCCGATCAAAATTCGGACGGGCTTCTGTGCTCGATATAAGGTTTACGCGGCGGGGCTGTAAGGCCCGGCGGTGTAGCTTAGCGTCGACGCTTCCAGATAATGCCGAGCATGATGACGATGATGCCGCCGATAAGGCACGCGCCAACTACTGCCAGCGTGCGGTCTCCCGTTGCGGCGAGCTTACCGCTCGTCTTCTTGGTGATGACCTTCGTGGTCGTCGTGTCCGTCTTGGGCGAGGGCTTAGGCGTCGGGGCCGGTGTGGGCGTGGGGTCCACGGCTGCGGAGCCGAAGCTGATGGTGCCGGCGAGCCCGGCCATCTTGCTCTCCCAGCCGTTCTGTCCAATCAGCGCCCTTAGCGCTGACTCGCAGGTACCCCACTCGGTGTGCTTGATGGCGTTTGCGAAGGTGGGGAAATCGGTCGTGTTGGTGATGATGTAGTTGTTGGTGGCGACGGTATAGGTCTTGGCGGGGTCGAGCGTGCTGCCGTCCTTGGTGAGTGTGGCACTCACAATTCGCTTGCCTTCGGGCTGCGTCCAATCAATCGTCACGTTGATGCCGCCAAAGGAGAGAACGCTGCCAGAGTCATCGCGCCACTTGTACTTGTCTTGCGCCTCCTGCTCGGTATGGCCGGCTGCCACGTAGGCTTGCTGAAGCTCGTAGCTGTGATTGCACTCGTCGCTGATCTGCAGTGAGTGCTCGAGCGCTGCCAGGAAGTCCGCGCCGGTCATGGTCCAGGTCTCCACGGTGTTGCCGTAGGGCGAGATAGCGATGACGTTGCCGGCGGTCACATCGCCCGCAGCGATGCCACCGCGGATGCCACCCGCGTTCTCGATGGCAAGGTCTGCGCCCGTCAGGGCAAGATAGGAGCCGCAAATCACGTGGCCGATGGTCTGGGCCTTGGTGGTGTCGCCCTCCTTGCTGGGGCGGAAATCGGTGGTGCGCACCATTTCCCAACCATGCGTGCCTGCGGCATTCTCGCCGTAGAAATAGTTGGTGGTGGATGTGCCGAGCACCTTGTTCGATTCGTTTTCAAAGGCCTCGTCGAGCGGCTTGATCTTGTTGCGGACGGCTTCAAGGCAGCTTTGGTAGTCGGAGCCCTTGTCGGGGTCTGCTAAAAGGTCGTTGACGTTCTTGGCGGTGTAGAGCTTCTCGTCACTGCCGTCTGCAGGAACCGTGACCGTGTCATCGTCGGTCGTCTCGGTGCCATTCGTGTCGTACCTGTACGGAATGGAAAGCAGCCCCACCTCGGCAAAGGCGCTGCCTGCCTCGACAACGTGGATCGTCTTGCCGTCGGCTCCCGTCACCTTCTCGTTAAGGTTGATGTGCTCGTGGCCTGCGATAAGGGCATCGACGCCACGGAGCCGTGTGGCAAAGGTCTTTGCGTCGAGCGTGTGCGCGATACACACAACAACATCGCAGCCCTCCTTGCGCAGCTGCTCTGCCTCGGAATTGATGACGTTCGCGGCACTCGAGAACGACGTACCCGCGACCAGGTCCGCGCGCAGCGAGGAACCTAGCGACTCATCCATGGCTCCGACGACGCCGACCTTGATTTTGTAGTCGAATGTGGAGTGATCTTCGATATCCTCCCAGGTGCGCTCGAGCGTCTTCGTGATGCTCGAGCTCCATACGCCGCTCGTAGACTTCGCGTTCGCGCAGAGCATGGCGAAGGGCGTGCTGGTGGTGCTGTAGCCGGTCATGGTGCGGAGTTTGTCCGCACCGTAGCTCCAGTCGTGGTTGCCTGGCGTGGTCGCGTCGTAGCCGTCGGCGTAGAAGGTGTCCATGAGCTCGGCGATGCTCTTGCCCTCGCTCATGGTGGCGAAGGGACTGCCCGTGGAAGGTATCGCCTGCATCGAGCAAAAGATCGGGGGCGCTGCTTTGGGCGCTATAGAGAACCGCCAGTCCATCAAAGCCCACAGTGCCGGTGCCCTTGCTTTCGTTGTAGCTGTACTTGTAGCTGCCGTGGATGTCGTTGGTGTGCATGACGGTCACCGAGCCGTCAATAGCGGCGGGCAGGTTTCCTGCGAAAGCGAGGCTTGGGATGCCTGCGAGCGCGCCGGCAAACAACGCGGCGGCTAATGCAAGGCGGGGGAGTCTTTTCATGACAGTTTCCTTAGTCCTTAGCCAGAATGTCTGGTTGAATATCGGATTATCGACATAATATGCGAAAACCGCCGCAAGGGCGTCTGTCCCTTTGCGGCGGTTTTGACGTTTGAGCAGATAAAACCTACCAAAATAAACCTGTCCCTTTTTGGCAGGTTTTAGCTCAGCAGCATGCGGTCGTTGGCGAGCTCGCCGCCCGAGACCTCCTCGAACTTCTGCAGCAGGTCGGCTACGGTGAGCGACTTCTTCTCATCGCCCGCCACGTCGTAGATCACGTGGCCTTCGTGCATCATGATCAGACGGTTGCCCAGACGGATGGCATCGTTCATGTTGTGCGTGACCATGAGCGTGGTCAGGTGGTTCTCGTCGACGATCTCCTCGGTCAGGTTGAGCACCTTAGAGGCCGTCTTGGGGTCGAGGGCTGCGGTGTGCTCGTCGAGCAGCAGCAGGCGCGGCCTGGTGAGTGTGGCCATGAGCAGGGTGAGTGCCTGGCGCTGGCCGCCCGAGAGCAGGCCGACCTTGGCGTTGAGACGCGTGTCCAGACCAAGGTCCAGGCGCTTGAGCAGCTCAACGTACTCATCTTTCTCGGCCTTGGTGACGCCCCACGAAAGGCCGCGACGCTGGCCGCGACGCTTGGCGAGGGCCAAGTTCTCGGCGATCTGCATGTCGGCAGCGGTACCGCGCATGGGGTCCTGAAACACGCGGCCCAGGTACTTGGCGCGCTGCGACTCGCTCAGGCGCGAGATATCGGTGCCGTCGAGCTCAATAACGCCCGAATCGAGCGGGTACACGCCGGCGATCATGTTGAGCAGCGTGGACTTGCCGGCGCCATTGCCGCCGATCACGGTTACAAAGTCGCCGTCATTCAGGGTGAGGTCGACGCCGGTGAGCGCGCGCTTCTCGGTGACGGTGCCCTTGTTAAAGGTCTTCTTGACGTGCGAGAGCTTAAGCATCTGCCTCATCCCCCTTCGTGTAGGAGCTGCGGAGCTTATAGCGCTCCCAAACCACGGGCACGCACAGGGCCACGGCGACGATCACGGCGGAGAGCAGCTTCATGTCGTTGGCGTCCATGCCCAACTGCAGCACGATGGCGCGGATAAGGAAGTACACCACGGAGCCAAAGACGGCGGAGGCAAGACGGACGCTAAACTGCGTGAGGCCGCCGGGAAGCAGACGGCCGAGCACCTCGCCGATAACAATGGCGGCAAGACCGATAACGATGGCACCGGTGCCCATACCAATGTCGGCATACTTTTGGCTCTGGCAGATGAGCGCGCCCGAAAGGCCGATGAGGGCGTTGGAGAGCACGAGGGCGATCATCTTGGTGGAGTTGGTGTTGACGCCCAGAGCGCGGATCATGTACTCGTTGTTGCCGGTGGCTCGCAGCGCCGAGCCGATCTCGGTGCCAAAGAACCAATACAGGATGGCAACGATAGCCACGGCGAGCAGGATGCCCAAGATGATGGCAACGGTGGACTGCGGCAGACCGGTCATATTGCTGACGGCCGAGAACACGGTGCCTTTGGCAAGAATGGGCGTATTGGACTTGCCCATGATGCGCAGGTTGATGGACCACAGGCTGATCTGGGTGAGGATTCCGGCGAGGATCGCAGGAATCTCAAAGACGGTGGTCAAAATGCCCGTGACGGCGCCCGCGATGGCGCCGGCGCACATACCGGCCAGCACGGCGAACAGCGGGTCGACGTTGTTATTGACGATGAGCACAGCGCAGACGCAGCCGCCGAGGGCAAAGCTGCCGTCGCAGGTCATATCGGGAATGTCGAGCAGGCGGAACGTGATAAACACGCCAAGCACCATAATGCCCCAGAGGACGCCCTGCGAAACGGCGCCCTGCAATGCAATGAGCATGCTTCATACCTCCTAGGATAGGGTGGACACGTGATTCACCATAATAGCGGTAACAATGCATAGAAGAGTTACGGACAGACGTTTTGTTTTACCTGAAACAAGCAGGGCGGACGCCGGTCTACAGCGCCCGCCCCTGTGGCTCAGATATTGAATAACGCGGCTAAAGCGCGAGCACGGGCTCTAGACGCATGCCGCGTATGGCATTACGCGTCCAGGGCGGAAAGGTCGATGCCCAGGGCCTCGGCCATTTCGTCGTTCTTGACGACGACCAGGTCCTTGCTCGAGAGGTGCTTGATCGGCATATCCTCGGGCTTGGCCTCGCCCTTCAGGATCTTAACGGCCATCTCGCCCGCGGCGTAGCCCAGGTCCTCATAGTTGATGGAGAGGGTAAACAGGCCGCCGGCCATGCACATACCCTCCTCGCCAGTCACGAAGGGAAGCTTGTTTTCCTTGCAGATCTGGCCGACCTGCGAGGCACCCGCGGCGATGGTGTTGTCGGTGGGGGAGTACAGCGCGTCGACCTTGCCCACGGCAGACTCGACGACGGACTGAATCTCGTTGGAGCTCGAGACGGTGAAGTCAGTGTACTCGAGGCCCAGCTTGTCGAGCTCCTTCTTGGCGGCCTTGATCTGGACGTCGGAGTTGGACTCGGCGGTGCAGTAGAGCAGGCCGACCTTTTTAACGTCGGGCAGGACCTTCTGCATCATCTCGAGCTGCTCGGCGACCGGGGTGAGGTCGGAAGCGCCCGTGACGTTGGTGCCGGGCTTGTCGTTGTCCTGGACCAGGCCGGAGGCGGCGTAGTCGGTGATGGCGCAGCCCACGATGGGGATATCGGCCGTGGCGCCGGCGGCAGCCTGCGCGGCGGGCGTGGCGATGGCATAAATCAGGTTGACGTTGTCGCCCACAAACTTGTCGGCAATGGACTTACACGTGGACTGGTCGTTCTGGGCGTTCTTCTGGTCGATCTTGACCTTAAGGCCGCTCTCCTTGATGGCCTTGACAAAGCCGTCGTTGGCGGCATCGAGTGCGGAGTGCTCGGTGAGCTGCAGAACGCCGATGGTGTAGTCGGAACCGGCGGCAGCAGAGCCGGAGCCAGAGTTGCCGCCGCATCCGGCGAGCGGGGCGAGCGCGAGCAGGCCGGCGGAGACCAGAAGGCTCCTGCGGCTGATGGTGATGTCCTTCATATCATTACCCCCAGTATAAAATTGGCTGGAAACACTGCACTGGGACAAAGTGCAAGTGGAACTATAGTAGCGCTGATGTCCATTTTTACAACAGCCTGGCGGGTTTTTTAATACAGAATCGGATGGGCGGTACGGGTAGTCGAATGGGCGGCGGAGGGTCTTATGCGGCGGAGGAGGCGTCGTCCTCGTCTAGGGCGGCGAAGAGCTTCTTGCCGTCGAGGAGACGTGTGGTGACGTTTCTCATTCGGCCAATCTCTACGGTACGCAACGTGTCATCGGCGCCTCGGGCGTCGTAGACCGTTCCCAGCAGATACGAGATGCCATCGCGCTGCCTGATGGCAAAGGGACGGAGTGTCATCCGTGCTGCTTCGGTTTCGCCACGCGTCGTGACGCTCGAAATATCAAAACTCACCGTGGTTCCGTGGTCGATGGCCTGCTCGACGAGCTCGCACGTGTCGATGCGCTTGATGGGCGTGCGTGTTGCCTTGGTAGCCTTGCTGCCTGCGCTTGGAGCAGGTTCGGGTGTATCGAGATAGCCGCGAACGTCGGCACTCGCCATGGCAACTAAGTGCTGCGCCATGCTCTTGCGGATGGCGATAGGCGTGGAGCGGTTGCGCATGACCATACCGTGGAGCCGGATGATCTCCTCGTCGGTGAGTGGACGGGTCAAGAGCCGATACCCCACGCCGCGCTTGTATTCAATCTCATATCCGGCATGGCGAAGCGCGGAGATGGCGGTGTAGATGCTGCGCCGCGCCGCCGAGATGGGCATGCGGGCGGGGTCGTCGGGATGGGCGAGGCGCCGGATCAACTCATCGGAAAGCATGGCCTTGTCCTCGCCGGTGTTTTCGCTTAATAGTTGCAGGATGCGAACGGCGCGATAGGCTGCCATCGAGGCGGCGCCCCTCGTCGTGGTGTCGTAGGTTTCAACAGCGGCTTCGGTCATCGTGCCCACGTCCTTTCCGTTTTGGGTGGCGACGGTATGGAGCCTAGGACGTGGGGCTTTCCCAGGGGCGCAGGGCGCTCTGGGCGGTCGGTAGTCGTCGGCAAACGGTGGGTCGAGTTTTCAACAGCCCTGCTCAACTGACCAAAAACTTGCCAAAAGCTTGACGGATGCTGTTGAAAAAAAGCGTCTCTCGACCGATGTCGAGAGACGCTTATGCGATGAGCGTTGGCGTGTGGCGACGCGAGCTAGCGTCCGACGATTAGAAGTCGGCGTTGCCCACGGTGCGCGGGTGCGGCAGGACGTCGCGGATGTTGCCCACGCCGGTCAGATACATGACCAAGCGCTCGAAGCCCAGACCGTAGCCGGCGTGCTTGCAGGAACCGTAGCGGCGCAGGTCAAGGTAGTACTTGTACTGCTCGGGATTCATGCCCAGGTCCTTGATGCGGGCCTCGAGCAGATCCAGGCGCTCCTCGCGCTGGGAGCCGCCGATAATCTCGCCGATACCGGGAACCAGGCAGTCGGCGGCGGCGACGGTCTTGCCGTCCTCGTTCATGCGCATGTAGAACGCCTTGATCTCGGCCGGGTAGTCGGTCACGAAGGTCGGGCGCTTAAAGTGCTCCTCGGTCAGGAAGCGCTCGTGCTCGGTCTGCAAGTCGATGCCCCAGCTGACGGGGTAATCAAACTGGTGGCCAGCAGCGACTGCCTGCTCCAGGATCTCGACGGCCTCGGTGTAGGTAACGCGGGCAAAGTCGGAGTTGGCGACATGGTCCAGGCGCTCGAGCAGACCCTTGTCCACAAACTTGTTGAGCATATTGAGCTCGTCGGGGCAGGTTGCCATGACGTCCTTGAGGACATACTTGAGCATGGCCTCGGCGTTATCCATGTAGTCGTTAAGGTCGGCAAAGGCCATCTCAGGTTCGATCATCCAAAACTCGGCGGCGTGGCGCGTGGTGTTGGAGTTCTCGGCACGGAAAGTGGGGCCAAAGGTGTACACGTCGCCAAAGGCCATGGCAAAGTTCTCGGCATTGAGCTGGCCGGACACGGTGAGGCTCGCATGCTTGCCAAAGAAGTCCTGGCTCCAGTCGACCTCGCCGGACTCGGTGAGGGGCGGATTTTTGGGGTCGAGTGTGGTCACGCGGAACATCTCGCCGGCGCCCTCGCAGTCACTCGTGGTGATGATGGGGGTGTTGACGTAGACAAAACCCTGCTCCTGGAAGAAGCGGTGGATGGCGGCAGCCGCGACAGAGCGGATGCGGAACACGGCGCGGAACAGGTTGGTGCGCGGGCGCAGGTGCTGCTGGGTGCGCAGGAACTCGACGGTTGCGCGCTTCTTCTGCAGCGGGTAATCCGGGGCGCTCGTGCCCTCGACCTCGATGGAAGTGGCAGAAAGCTCGAAAGGCTGGGGTGCATCGGGGGTCAGTTTGACGGTGCCGGTGCAAATGAGTGCGGCCGAGACGTTTTGATGGGCGATCTCGTCGTAGTTGTCGAGTGCCTCGCGGTTCATGACGACCTGCAGGTCGCGGAAGCAGCTGCCGTCGTTGAGCGTAACAAAGCCAAAGTTCTTCATGTCGCGGACGGACTTGACCCAGCCGGCGACGGTGACGGTCTGGCCGCCGAGCGACTCGGCATCGGCATAGAGCTGCGCGATTTTGGTGCGGTTCACGTATCCTCCCATAACGGTTGAATGATAGTTATCCATACAGTTCGATATTCTAGCAGCTCGGCTCATTTGGGCTATACAGATAAAGCATTGGCGGGATGGTTTTTCAAACGAAAAGCGCCCGCGGCCAAATGGTCGCGGGCGCTTGACGAGGTGCCTTTTGGCTGTGTGGCGCGGGGCCTGGCTACTTGGTCTTGGCAACCAGCAGCGGGTCGCCAAGCTTGACGAGCGGGTTGCCGCCGATAAGCGTTCCAGACTCGCCGACATGGTCGATGCTCTTAAGACGATCGAGCTCGGAGACGATGACGGTCACGATGTCCTCGTGACCAGCGGCCTTAATGGCCTCGCGGTCGAAGCTGATGAGCGGCTGGCCTGCCTTGACCACATCGCCCATCTCGACAAAGCGGGCAAAACCCTTGCCGTTCATTTCCACGGTGCCCAGGCCAACATGGATGAACACGCGCAGGCCGTCCTCGGTAATCATGCCGATGGAGTGGTTGGTGACGGTGGTGGCGCCGATGCGGCCGTTGGCGGGCGCATAGATGGTGCCGGTAATGGGCTCGATGCCATAGCCCTGGCCAAGCATGCCCGAGGCGATCGTCTCGTCGGGAACCTCGTTCAGGTTGACGAGCACGCCGTTGACGGGGGCATAGATGACGCCTTCGCGGGTGGCGAAGCTTGCTGCGGGCGGAACGGACGCCTCGCCGGTCGAGGTGAAGGTGGACTTAAGCGAATCGAGCAGACCCATAGTTGCCTCCAACTTAAATAGGCGCATATCGCGCGTTTGGTTTGCCGGAAACGTTTCATATGTGTTTCGCGGCTTGGTCAACGCCCCCTATTCTACGCTGCTCAACGATACCTCTGAACTGGGATTATGTGATATATCAGTTGAAGGGAAACTTATTGCCGGAGTGTTTCTGCGCCACGGGTTCAAGTGGGGTACGCTTGAAGGCGAAAAACAAGGGCGCATAATTTGCGCGAAGGGAGCACATATGATTGTCGAGAACCATGCGCTGTGGGGCGAGGAGCCGACCGAGGATTATCCGGCGACGTTTACGTATTTGGGTGCCGAGCCGCTGCCCGATAAACCGAATGGCCGCCGCCCCGCGGTGATCATCTGCGGCGGAGGCGGGTTTACACATATCGCTCCGCACGAGCAGGACCCGGTGGCGTTTGCATTTTTGGATCACGGTTACCAGGCCTTTGTGCTCAACTATGTCACGAGCTCTACGGGTGACGTGAGCTTTCCGCACCCCCAGGCAGATCTTGCCAAGATGGTCGCCACGGTGCGCGCCAACGCCGACGAGTGGCATGTCGATCCTAAGCGCGTGTGCGTCGTGGGATTCTCGGCGGGCGGCATGATCTGTGCCTCGCTGGCAACGCAGTGGAAGACCGGCCCCTTCGCGGCACTTGCCGGGGCACGTCCGGACGACATTCGTCCCGATGCCGTGGTGCTGGGCTATCCGCTGCTCGACTTTGCCTATGTGCGCGACATGCAGACGCGCGATCCGCGCATTGACTTGCGCGTGCCCAAGACGGGCGGCAAGACGGGGCGCGATTTGCTCAACGACTACCTGTCGATGGTGACGGGTGGCGAGGCAACTGACGAGCATTTGGCCGATATCTGCCCCACCACGCATGTTTCGCGTCAGATGCCGCCGACCTTTGTGTGGGGCGTGTCCGACGACAAGACGGCGCCGATCGCGCAGGTCTACCCGTTTGCGCAGCGCATGGCCGAGGAGGGCGTTGCATGCGAGATGCACGTCTTCGACCAGGGTGGTCACGGCCTTTCGCTCGGCAACGCCAACACCGCGGTCGACAACGAGGACAAGCAGGTGGCGGTCCGTCCCTGGATCCGCCTAGCCTTCCGCTTCCTGGAGCGCCACGGGTTTTAGTTACGGCGTTTTACCAAACGCCGTAACCACTTGACGCTGCAAGCCCGCCAGGGCGGCAATCTGCCTTTCAACTTCGGCGGCATGACCAGAAGGTCAATGCCGCCTCGTTTCAGGGCACCTTGCTCGCCCTGGCGGGCTTTCGCTGTTCGCGCCAAAACATCGGCGTTGCCATGGCCCAGATGCGGCACTTGGGGACGTTCCTTTTGTGCCGGCACTTGGGGACGGTCCTTGCAGCAATCTGTCGATTGAACGTCGTTGTGCGTTCGCGCTATCATGCATGGTTACAATTGGTTAGCCGTGGCAAACGGTTAGCCAAGGTAAACTAAATGCAACGCCCTGTGGGCGTCGGGGGAGGAGCACGGACGTGAAGCTCGATACGCTCGAGATTGGAAAGGACGCCGTTGTCGCATCGGTGGCATCGGACGATCAGGCACTCCGACAGCATATTTTGGACATGGGTCTAACGCCGGGCACCGAAGTCACCATGATGAAGTACGCCCCCATGGGTGACCCGCTCGAGATCCGCCTACGTGGCTACGAGTTGACGCTGCGCAAGGACGATGCCGCACGCATTGAGCTCGTGGATGTGCACGACACCGATACCGGCCCGCGCGTTAACGCCGCAATCGGCACGACGGACCACCCGGCCCTGGGCGAGGGGACGTATTCACCCCGTGCGGCAAAAACGGCCGTGCCCGAGGGCGCGCCGCTGCATTTTGCCCTTGCCGGTAACCAAAACTGCGGCAAGACCACGCTGTTCAACCAGCTTACGGGCTCCAACCAGCACGTCGGTAACTTTCCCGGCGTGACGGTCGACCGCAAGGACGGCACCATTCGCAACCACCCCGAGGCGAGCGTTACCGACCTGCCCGGCATTTACTCCCTGTCGCCGTACACAGGCGAAGAAGTCGTGAGCCGTCAGTTCATCCTCGACGAGCGCCCGGACGCCATCATCGACATCATTGACGCCACCAACATCGAGCGCAACCTGTACCTGACGCTGCAGCTTATGGAGCTCGACCGCCCCATGGTCATCGCGCTCAACATGATGGACGAGGTGACGGCCAACGGCGGCGCCGTGGACGTCAACCTGCTCGAGAGCCTGCTGGGCGTGCCCGTTGTCCCCATTAGCGCTGCCCGCAACGAGGGTATCGGCGAGCTGGTGGATCATGCCTTGCACGTGGCGCGGTTCCGCGAGCGTCCCGGTCGCCTGGACTTTTGCGCACCCGATGGTCCAGACGGCGGTGCGCTGCATCGCTGCATCCACGGCATCGCCAACCTTATCGAGGACCATGCCGCGACGGCGCACATTCCCGTGCGTTTTGCGGCGACCAAGCTGGTTGAGGGCGACGAGCTGGTGACCGAGGCGCTTCACCTGGATCGCAACGAGCTCGACGCTATCGAGCACATCATTACTCAGATGGAGGGCGAGGCCGGCACCGACCGCCTGTCCGCGCTGGCCGATATGCGCTTTTGCTTTATCGGCGACGTGTGTGGGCGCTGCGTCGTCAAACCGCACGAGAGCCGCGAGCACGTGCGCTCCGTCAAGATCGACCGCATCCTGACGGGCCGCTACACGGCCATTCCGGCGTTCCTGGTGATCATGGGCCTCGTCTTTTGGCTGACGTTTGGCGTGATCGGCGCGGCGTTGCAGGGGCTCATGGAGGACGGCATCGCTGTCATCATCGCCTCGGCCGATGCGGGCCTCAAGGCGTTCGGAACCAACGACGTGGTGCGCTCGCTGGCTGTCGACGGCGTGCTTACGGGCGTGGGCAGCGTGCTGACCTTCCTTCCGATTATCGTCGTGCTCTTCTTGTTCCTCTCCATTCTGGAAGACTCCGGATACATGGCACGCGTGGCCTTTGTCATGGATAAGGTGCTGCGTCGCTTTGGCCTGTCGGGCCGCAGCTTCGTGCCTATGCTCGTCGGTTTTGGCTGTACCGTGCCGGCTATCATGTCGACCCGTACGCTCCCATCCGAGCATGACCGCAAGATGACGGTCATGCTCACGCCGTTCATGAGCTGCTCGGCCAAGTTGCCGGTCTATGGTCTGCTGTGCGGGGCGTTTTTCCCACAGGCGACGGTTCCCGCCATGGTCTCGCTCTATCTGATTGGTATTGCGGTTGGTTGCATTGCGGCTTTGGTGCTCAACCGTACGGCATTTAAGGGCGACCCGGTGCCGTTTATCATGGAGCTTCCCAACTACCGCCTGCCGAGCGTCAAGACGACGGTGATGCTGGCATGGGATAAGGCCAAGGACTTTATTACCAAGGCCTTTACCATTATCTTTGCCGCTACCGTGGTCATCTGGTTCCTTCAGACGTTCGATATCCGCTTTAATGTGGTCGCCGATCAGTCGCAGAGTCTGCTTGCCGGTCTGGGTAGCATCATCGCGCCGGTGTTGACCCCGCTCGGTTTTGGCGACTGGCGCGCCTCGACGGCGCTCGTCACGGGACTCATCGCCAAGGAGAGCGTCATCTCGACGCTCACGGTGCTTTTGGGCGCAACGTCGCCCGCGGTGCTGTCAACCATGTTTTCGCCGTTTACCGCTTACGTGTTCCTGGTCTTTACGCTGCTGTACCCGCCCTGCGTGGCGTCCATCGGCGCCGTCAAGAGCGAGCTGGGCACGCGCTATGCCGTTGCTGTGTTCGCGTTTCAGGTGACGGTCGCCTGGATCGTGGCGTTTGTCGTGCATTCGGCGGGCATATTGCTGGGTTTGGCTTAGTTATTTATTGACGGCGCAACCTCTGTGTATTGAGTTGATTGCGGCCCCGCATCTGTACTGACGGATGCGGGGCCGTTGCTATATAATCGCCCACCGCCCAAGACAATCGGAGAGGTTTCCTACATGACTCAGGCAAGACAAGATGGCATCTCACTCAAGCAGTGGCTCCCGCTTATTGGGCTCGCCTGTTGCGCGTTCGTATTCAACACGTCGGAGTTCATGCCCATCGGTCTTCTGACTGATATTGCCGCATCGTTCTCGCTCACGGAGGCCCAAGCAGGCATCATGATCTCGGTCTACGCCTGGGGCGTCATGCTGCTGTCGCTGCCGCTTATGGTGTTTGCCTCGCGCTTTGAGTTCAAGCGGATGCTGCTCGGCGTGCTCGCCGTGTTCTCGCTGGGCCAGTTCCTGTCCGCCGTGGCGCCCACCTATCCTATTTTGGTTTGCGCACGTCTGGTGGTCGCCTGCGCGCATGCCGTGTTCTGGTCGGTCGCCTCGATTATGGCCTCGCGCCTGGTCGACAGTCGCCACGGAGCGCTCGCCATCAGCATGATCGCCACGGGCTCGTCCATCGCGCAGATCTTTGGCCTGCCGATCGGCCGCGCCATCGGGCTGGCCGTGGGCTGGCGCATGACGTTTGCCGTGGTCGGGGCCCTCTCAGCCATCGCGGTCGTCTACCAGGCCGCGGTGTTCCCGGCCATGCCGGCGGGCGAGCGCTTTACCGTCAAACAGCTGCCCGAGCTGCTCAAGAATCCGTTCCTGGTCGCGCTCTACGCGGTCACGGTTTTTATGGCGACCGGCTATTACGCAAGCTACAGCTACATTGAGCCTTTCCTGGCGCAGGTCGCACACGTCGACGCGGGCGCCATCACCATGACACTGACGGCGTTTGGCTTCTCCGGTCTGGTGGGCAGCTGGCTGTTTGGCCGCCTGTTCGACGGGCATCGCTTCCCGTTCTTGGCTATCACGCTCTCCGGCGTGCCGGTGGCTCTGCTGCTTATGGGTCCGGTCGCATCGTCGCTCGTGGCAGTGCTTGCCGTCTGCGCGCTGTGGGGCTGCTGCGCCACGGCCTTTAACGTGGCGTTCCAGGCCGAGCTCATCAAGTACACGCCGGCGGATTCGTCGGCCGTCGCCATGTCGATCTTCTCGGGCCTGTTCAATCTGGGCATCGGCACGGGCACCGCAATCGGCGGTGCCGTGGTTTCGGGTCCCGGTATCGCTTGGATTGGCTTCGTGGGCGGGGCGATTACCGTCGTGGGCGTCATCCTCGCCATCACCGTGCTGTTCCCAGCCATCCGTCGCGCCAAGCCCGTCGCCTAATCACAACCCAGGAGGGTCGGGGTGGCTAAAAGAGCCCCGTCCCAAATTAACTACTCTGCTGGGCATACAATGGATGTCGTTGTGTTGAGCTTACCGGGAGGTTGCTATGTGGGCATACGAGACGACGTTCTACCAGGTCTATCCGCTGGGCTTTTGCGGAGCTCCGCGCGAAAACGCCGCGCCCGTTGCTGAGGATGAGCTCGCCCAGGCTGCCAACGACGCGCCCAACTCCGATGCCCCCATCATGAAGATCGCCCAGTGGGCCGACTACCTGCAAAAACTCGGTATTGGCGCCGTGCTCATCAACCCGCCGCTCGAGTCTGATAGTCACGGCTACGATACGCGCAGTCTGCGCCATATCGACCGCCGCCTGGGTGGGGATGCCGACTTTGCCGCCGTATGCGACACGCTGCATACCCATGGCATCCGCGTGGTGCTCGATGCTGTCTTCAACCACGTCGGCCGCGGTTTTTGGGCCTTCCGCGACGTGCAGGAGCGCAAGTGGGACTCGCCCTACAAGGACTGGTTCCACATTAGCTTTGACGGTGACTCGTGCTACGGCGACGGCTTTTGGTACGAGGGCTGGGAGGGCCATTTTGAGCTTGTGAAGCTCAACCTGCAAAACCCTGCCGTGGTCGATTACCTGCTTGAGTCCGTGCGTCGCTGGTCCGAAGTCTTTGGCGTCGACGGTCTGCGCCTGGACGTCGCCTATATGCTCGATCGCGATTTTATGCGCCGCCTACACGCCTTTACCCGCGAGCTCAAGCCCGACTTCGTGCTGATCGGCGAGACGCTCCACGGCGACTACAACCAGATCGTCAACGACGAGATACTCGACTCCTGTACCAACTACGAGTGCTACAAGGGCCTGTACTCCAGCTTTAACTCGGTCAACATGTTCGAGATTGCCCACTCGCTGCATCGCCAGTTTGGCGGTGACCCGTGGTGCATTTATCGCGGCAAGCATCTGCTGTCGTTTGTCGACAACCACGACGTGCCGCGCCTGTCGAGCATCCTGACGGACAAGTCCTGCCTGCGCCCTGCCTACGGCATGCTCTTTGGTATGCCGGGCATTCCATGCGTCTACTACGGCAGCGAGTGGGGGATTACTGGCGAAAAGGGCGGCCCCGATGGCGATTGGGCGCTACGTCCTGCGCTTGACACCCCGGCACCTAACGAGCTGACGGCATTTGTCACGCAGCTTGCGCACCTACGCTCGGCAAACGACGCGGCAGCCCGTGCCCTCAACTACGGCGCTTACCGCAACGTGGTGATCCAGAACAAGCAGCTGCTGTTCGAGCGCGCCTGCGATGACGCGACGGTGCTCGTGGCGGTCAACGCCGTGAACGAGCCCTATACCTTTGGAGCCGGCGAGCTCAACGGCTCCTTCGTCGACCTGCTTGCCGACGATGCGCCCACGGTCGAGCTGACGGGTACCCTTGAGCTTGCACCCTACGAGGTGCGCTATCTGCTGAGGGCCTAGCTCGTGGCCGCGTCTGACGAGGGCTATCAGCATATTGAGCATGGGTTTGAACCCGTGTTTGACGAGCGCTCGCGCGTTTTGGTGTTGGGGTCGTTTCCTTCGGTGCTCTCGCGTGCCAATGCCTTCTACTATGGCAATCCGCAGAACCGCTTTTGGCGCGTGATGGCCGCGTGCCTCGGTATGCCTGTGCCGCCCAACGAGGGCGATCCTTTGGCAAGCGGTGAGCCCGCGACGCTCGATGCCTCCATTGCCGCCAAGCGGGCCATGCTGCTGAACGGCGGCGTGGCCCTGTGGGATGTGATCGAGAGCTGTGACATCAAGGGCTCGAGTGACGCGAGCATCAAAAACGTCGTTCCGGCGCATGCCGAGCGTATTACCGGTGCAGCTCCTATCGAGGTCGTTGTCTGTAACGGCGGCACGGCAGGGCGGCTCTACAAGCACTACCTGCAAGAGCGCACGGGGCTGCCGGCCATCGTTCTGCCGTCGACAAGTCCCGCCAATGCGGCATGGCGCCTGGAACGCCTTGTCGAGCGCTGGCGCGAGGCCGTTGACTGGGCAGCTCTCTAATTTAGATACTTGATTGAGCATGGGTGCCGAGGCATTTCATGATGGCATGCCAGATCGGTGCGGGCAGCGCGGGCTTGACGCGCACCATGCCGTCGGCATCGACGCTACCGGCATTGCCACCGCCAAGCAGCTGCGCATGCTCAATGGAGCAGCCCATGCGCACGGCGCCCACAAGCTTATCCATCGCTTCCGAAAATGGTCGGCGCAAGAGGCCCATGCGTGGGGAATGACGAAGCGCCGCAATGCCGCCGCCGGCACAGATGACAACGCCGTCGCACCATGGCAGGTCACGTAGAATACATGCCCGGTACAGGCGGTCGAGGACTTCGTCCGTCTGCTTGGCGTTGTTGGACAGGGCCTGGACGACGACATAGACGCGTGTTTCTGTATTCCCAAGGCGATCGAGTATCTGCTCGACAGCGATCATAGCCTCATCGTCAAATGCATCATCAACAGCGAGCACTATGCCATCGACTGCACCGGCATCATCCGCCTTCAAGTCAACCGGGTGGGGGAGTACGGTGTCGGAAAGCCGGGCATAGGCCGCGATGGCATCTTGCAGGTCCCAGAGCAAAAACTCAAGATCGGCGCTATTGGGAATGCTGATATACGCAATGGTTTGCAACGTTTTTGGTACATCGCCGCGTGTGGTCGTCTCCATGCCACCTCCTTTCCGGTTGGTTTCCGTTTAGGTTACACCGTCTGGTGACGCCTCGCCGCGCTATCCTAGTGCAACCCTTACGAAAGGAACGCCATGCGTCTGCCCATGAATACCTCGCTTGCCACGCTCAAGCCCTCCGGCATCCGCCGGATCAACGCACTCGCCGCGCAGCATCCGGGATGCATTGCGCTCGCGCTCGGCGAGCCCGATTTTCCCACGCCCGATGTGATTAGCGCTGAGGTGACTGCCTCGCTCAATCGCGGTGACACGCATTATCCGCCCAACAACGGTCGCCCCGCCCTGCGCGAGGCGCTGTCCGCATATATGGGCGACGCGGGCCTTTCGTATTCTGCTGACGAGGTCATCCTGACCGATGGTGCGACCGAGGCCCTGTCGGCTACGTTTATGGCCATGCTCAACCCCGGCGACGAGGTCATTATCCCCACGCCGGCCTTTGGCCTGTACGAGAGCATCGTCGTGGCCAACCACGCCGAGGCGGTCTTTTTGGATACGGAGCCTGCGCAATTCCAGATTGACGAGGACGCACTTCGTGCTTGCGTGACGCCGGCGACCAAGGCCATCGTCATCTGCACGCCCAACAATCCAACGGGCTGCATCCTCAACGCGGCATCGCTCGACGCCGTGGCGCGCGTAGCGGAGCAGGCGGGCATCTATGTAGTCTGCGACGACGTATACAACCGCCTCGTCTATGTGGACGGCTACGAGCGCTTCGCCCAGCGACACCCGGAGCTGCGCGAGCAGACGGTCGTCATCGAGAGCTTCTCCAAGCCCTGGGCCATGACCGGCTGGCGCCTGGGCTGGCTCGCAGCGGCAACCCCCGTCATCGCCGAGATCGCAAAGGCCCACCAATACTTAGTATCGAGTGCTGTCTCCTTCGAAATGGACGCCGCAACGCGAGCCCTGACCGTCGACCCCACCCCCATGCTCGAAGTCTACCGAGCCCGCCGCAAACGCGTGCTCGCGGCCTTAAGCGCCATGGACCTCGACGTGGTGGAACCGGCGGGAGCCTTCTACACTTTCCCGAGCATCAAACAATTCGGCCTAACCAGCGAAGACTTCTGCATCAAAGCCATCAAAGAGGCAAACGTAGCCCTAGTCCCGGGCGACTGTTTTGGCACCGAAGGCCACATCCGCCTCAGCTACTGCGTCTCCGACAAAGATCTGGACGAAGGCCTCAACCGCCTGTCCAACTTCATTTCGACTTTGTAGTCCTCAGGGATGCAACACATCAGCCCACCGACATAAGGGTTATGCGTGGGGCGCGTCGCTCAACGGACACGAGGATTCGCAACAAAGTTACCGCAGCTCCGGTCCGAGGGGCCGGGTTGAGATTTTCGTAGATTCCGCACGAGCCGAAGAGCACTTAATGTGCTCTTCGTGCGAGCCAGGACTTGACCGAGCGAAAATCTCAACCCGGCCCCTCGGACCGGAGCGTATGCAGGGTTTGTGTACGAATCCTCGCGCCCGTTGACCGACGCCGGGGTCCCCGCCATAATACTTTCGGTTCACGCACGAATCCGCTGCCAGAGACAGCCGGTGCAAACGGGCATCGCCCGCGAGCTTAATGGGATATCCCGCCAGCCGAGGTGGTCGAGTAGATATGTCTTCTCGCCCCCGTCGCTCATGCAGCGCGGGGGCTTTCTTTTTGGACATGCCCCCGTCACGTCCTTGTGGCGGACCGTGCCCGGAAAGAATTCGAGGAGGTGTAATTCATGCCCCAGCAGTACAAAATCGACAAGGTTGCAGAGATCGAGTCCCGTATCGCCGAGAACGCCGGTCTGTTCGTCGTCAACTACAACGGTCTGACGGTTAAGCAGGCTCAGGAGCTGCGTCATCAGCTTCGCGAGTGCGGCGCCGAGATGAAGGTCTACAAGAACAACCTGGTCAAGATCGCTCTCAAGAACCAGGAGCAGCCCGAGCTCGACGAGATCCTCGCCGGCCCCGTCGCTTATGTGTTCTACGAGACCGAGCCGGTCGAGGCCGCTAAGACCCTTAAGGACTTCTCCGCTCAGTCCAAGGGTGTCCTTGAGATCAAGGGCGGTATCTCCGACGGCAAGGCCGTTTCCGCTGATGATGTTAAGGCTATCGCCGAGCTGCCCACCAAGGATCAGCTTCTCGGCCAGATCGCCGGTCTCATCTCCGGTTTCGCTCGCGACATCGCTGTCTGCGTCAACGGCGTTTCCTCTGGTCTCGCTCGTTCGATCCAGCAGGTCTCCGAGCAGAAGGCAGCCTAGTTGCTGTTTTCACCCGCGGCGGCAACGCCGCACCCCTGGCGCATTCGCGCCGTGTTTTAACTGATCTCCGTGCATCCGCACGGAAACCGAAAGGACTTAGAAATGGCTAAGCTTACCACCGATGAGATCATCGATGCTCTTAAGGAAATGACCCTTCTCGAGGCTTCCGAGCTCGTCAAGGCTATCGAGGACACCTTCGGCGTTTCCGCCGCTGCTCCTGCCGCTGTTGTCGCCGCTCCCGCTGCTGGCGCTGCTGAGGCCGAGGAGAAGACCGAGTTTGACGTCGTGCTCGAGGGCTTCGGCGACAACAAGATCCAGGTCATCAAGGCCGTCCGTGAGCTCACCAACCTTGGCCTGAAGGAGGCCAAGGAGGTCGTCGAGGGCGCTCCCAAGGCTGTTCTCGAGGGTGCCAAGAAGGAGGACGCCGAGGCTGCCAAGGAGAAGCTCGAGGCTGCTGGCGCTGCTGTCACCCTCAAGTAATCAGGCTTTCTCGCCAGATTTCTTTGCAGACGGGGTTCGCATTGCGAGCCCCGTCTTTTTTGTTTTTCGGTCCCTCGACATCGGTAGCTCAAACTGCCATGTTCTGTGATTTGCGTCGTATCGGGCGCCCTGCCGTTGGGCAATAAAATTGCACCATTCGAGCAATAATTTGCGTTGACCTGCTGAAGAATTGTCTCTGCCTTGTAGCGACATATAGTTCCAGCGGTAAGATGCTTGGGTATCGCAATTTGGTCTGCGGCTGTGCGCCGCACGCATGGGGCGCTTTTGCGCCTGCGAAAGGATCTTTGAATAACATGAAGGCAATCATCCCCGCCGCCGGTCTTGGCACGCGTTTTCTGCCTGGCACCAAGTGTACGCCCAAAGAGATGCTGCCGGTGCTCGACAAGCCCGTCATTCAGTACGTCGTCGAGGAGGCGCTCGATCCCGAGGAAGTCGACGACGCCATCATCGTTACTTCTCCCGGTAAGCCCGAGCTACTGAACTACTTCCAGCCCGATCGCTCGCTCGAGAACCTGCTGCGCGAGCGCGGCAAGAACGCCTATGCCGATGCCGTCGCCCACGCTGGCGGTATGCCGGTCGACTTCCGTTATCAGTACGAGCCCAAGGGCCTCGGCCATGCTATCCGCTCTGCTGCCGACGCCGTGGCAGGGGAGAACTTCCTGGTTCTTCTGGGCGACTACGTTGTGCCTAACCGTGATATCTGCGACAAGATGCTTGCCGTTTCCAAGGAGCACGGTGGCGCTTCGGTTATCGCCGTCGCTGCTTGCTCGCCCGAGGAAGTCAGCCGCTACGGCGTTATCGCCGGCGAGCGCGTTGGTTCGCTCGAGGGCGCCGAGGGCGTTGCCGATGCCGAGCCGGGCGCTGTCTGGCGCATCGGCGGTCTGGTCGAGAAGCCCGCTCCCGAGGCGGCTCCGTCCAACCTGTACATCGTCGGTCGCTACCTGCTGAGCCCGCTGGTCATGGACCTGCTGGCCGATCAGCAGGCCGGCAAGGGCGGCGAGATCCAGCTGACTGACGCCATGGCCCGCTCGCTCGACCGCGAGGCCATGTACGCTGTCGTCATCGACCCGCTGTCGGGCTACGACACCGGCACGCCTTCTGGCTGGATGGCCACCAACGCCCTCATGGCTGCAAGCGATCCTCGCTTTGCCGGCGCCTTCTGGGACGCCATCGACGAGCGCGGCGGCTTGATGCGCAAGTAAGCCTTCGGGCATCGACATTTACGGGCGCGGACCTCGGTTCGCGCCCGTTTTTTATAAGAGCTTCGATTGTCGACTCTCTGTTCACAGAAAATATATGAACAGATGTTCGATACACATACATTTACCTGCGTATTTTCTGTCGAAAAACTTTGCTACTCCAAAAACTCAATCGCGTCAAGGCTTTTCTTGCCCAACGGTCGGTACCTGATAAACTATTAGGTTGCGATAACTGGCGAAGCTATGCCTCGCCAACCCACCGAGCATTTCCGTGAAGGAGGAAAAACCTGGTGACCTACGCATACACTGCCACTGAGCGCAAGCGCGTCAGCTTCGGGAAAATCCCGGAGGCCATGGAGCTCCCCAACCTTATCTCTGTTCAAAGGGAATCCTTTGAGCGTTTTAAGGACGAGGGGCTTCGTGAGGCGTTCAAGGAATCCAGCCCCATCCAGAGCCAGAACCATGTTCTCGAGGTTACCTTCGGCGAGCATCAGTTCGGCGACCCCGCGCACACCGTCGAGGAGTGCCGCGAGAAGGATATGACCTATCAGGCTCCACTTCTGACCGACGTCCGTCTCACCAACAAGGAGACCGGCGAGATCAAGGAGCAGCTCGTCTTCATGGGCGACTTCCCCATGATGACCGATCAGGGCACCTTCATCATCAACGGTACCGAGCGTATCGTCGTCTCGCAGCTCGTCCGCTCCCCGGGCGTGTACTACAGCTCCGAGATGGATTCGGGCAAGCAGATCTACAAAGCCCAGATCATCCCGTCCCGCGGTGCCTGGCTTGAGTTTGAGGTCGACAAGCGCGACCAGCTCATGGTCTCCATCGACCGTAAGCGCAAGCAGAGCGCCACGATGTTCCTGCGCGCCCTTGGCATCGCCGTCACCAACGACGACATCATCGAGCTGCTCGGCAGCTCCGATGTGATCAAGCGCACCCTGGAGCGCGACACCGCCCTCACCCGCGAGGACGCCCTCATCGAGATCTACCGTCGCCTGCGCCCGGGCGAGCCTCCCACCGTGGACGCTTCCCGCAGCCTGCTCGAGGGTCTGCTCTTTAACCCGCAGCGCTACGATCTGGCCCGCGTCGGTCGTTACAAGGTCAACAAGAAGCTCAACCTCACCACCGAGGAAGAGGTCACGGTGCTCACCGACGAGGATATCGTCGCGACGCTGCGCTACCTCCTGTCCCTCGCTGCCGGCGAGCAGGGCTTCAAGGTCGACGACATCGACCACTTCGGCAACCGCCGCATCCGTACCGTCGGCGAGCTCGTCGCCAACCAGTTCCGTATCGGCATGAGCCGTATGGAGCGCGTCGTCCGTGAGCGCATGAGCTCCCAGGACATCGACGAGATCACCCCGCAGTCGCTTATCAACATCCGCCCGATCGTGGCCTCCATCAAGGAGTTCTTCGGTTCCTCGCAGCTCTCGCAGTTCATGGACCAGGCGAACCCCCTGACCGGTCTGACCCACAAGCGCCGTCTGTCCGCACTCGGCCCTGGCGGTCTTGCCGGCCACAAGTCGGGCTCCAGCCGCCGCACCAACGTGCCGACGGCCGTCCGCGACGTTCACAACTCGCACTACAGCCGCATGTGCCCGATTGAGACCCCCGAAGGCCCCAACATCGGCCTGATCGGCTCGCTCGCCCTCTACGCCCGCGTCAACGAGTATGGCTTCATCGAGGCCCCGTTCCGTCGTGTCGAGAACGGCGTTGCCACCGATCAGATCGACTGGATGACCGCTGACGAGGAAGAGAAGCACGTCATCGCGCCGGCCAACACGCCGCTCGATCCCAAGACCAACGAGTTCATCACGACTGATGCCGAGGGCAAGATTGTCCGCCCGCACACCGTGATCGCCCGTACCCGCGACTTCGACGGCTCCTTCGGCGCTCCCGCTGACGTGCCCGTCGAGGACGTCGACTACATGGACGTCTCGCCGCGTCAGATGCTCTCCGTCGCAGCCACGCTGATCCCGTTCCTTGAGCACGACGACGCCAAGCGTACGCTGATGGGCGCTAACATGCAGCGTCAGGCCGTGCCGCTGGTTCACCCCGCCGCTCCCTATGTCGGTACCGGCATGGAGCGTCGCGCCGCTCTGGACTCCGGCGAGGTCACCCTGGCCAAGAACGCCGGCGAGGTCATCTTTGCCGACGCCGCCAAGATCATCGTCAAGCATGCCGGCGGCATGGACGAGTATCACCTGGCCAAGTACCAGCGCTCCAACCAGTCCACCTGCATCAACCACCGTCCGCTCGTGCGCGTCGGTGACACTGTTGAGCAGGGCGAGCCTCTGGCCGACGGTCCCTCGACCGATCATGGCGAGCTCGCACTGGGCCAAAACCTCACCGTGGCCTATATGCCGTGGGAAGGCTTTAACTACGAGGACGGTATCGTCGTGTCCGAGCGCCTGGTGGCCGAGGACCTGCTGACGACCATCAACATCACCCGTCACGAGATCGATGCCCGCGACACCAAGCTCGGCCCCGAGGAGATCACCCGCGAGATCCCGAACCTCTCCGAGGACATGCTTGCCAACCTCGACGAGGACGGCATCATCCGCATCGGCGCCGAGGTCGGCCCTGGCGACATCCTGGTCGGCAAGGTTACCCCCAAGGGCGAGAGCGCTCTGACCGCCGAGGAGCGCCTGCTGCGCGCTATCTTCGGTGCCAAGGCCCACGATGTCCGCGACACCTCCCTTAAGATGCCTCACGGCGCTTACGGCCGCGTCATCGACGTCGTCCGCTTTAGCCGCGAGAACGGCGACGACCTGGCCCCCGGCGTCAACGAGCAGGTGCGCGTCTACGTCGCCCAGCGTCGTAAGATCCAGCAGGGCGATAAGATTGCCGGCCGCCACGGCAACAAGGGTGTTATTTGTAACGTTCTGCCGGTCGAGGACATGCCCTACATGGCTGACGGTACCCCGATCGACGTTATCCTCAACCCGCTGGGCGTTCCTTCGCGTATGAACGTCGGCCAGCTGCTCGAGTGCCACCTTGGCTGGGCTGCTGCCTGCGGTTGGGATACCGAGCAGGCCGACTCCGACAAGTACGTCCCCGGTCCGTTCTTCACCGCGACGCCCGTCTTCGACGGCGCCAAGGAGGACGAGATCGCCGAGGTTATCCGTCGCGCCAACAAGAACATGCTCAACAAGGCCACCGCTGCTTTTGGCGATCACATGCGCCCCGAGTTCGTCACCCAGCTTGACGAGCGCGGCAAGACCCGTCTGTTCGACGGCCGCACCGGCGAGGAGTTCCGCGAGCCCATTACCGTGGGTACGTCCTACATCCTCAAGCTCGGCCACATGGTCGACGACAAGATCCACGCTCGTTCGACCGGCCCTTACAGCCTGGTTACCCAGCAGCCTCTGGGCGGCAAGGCCCAGTTCGGCGGCCAGCGCTTCGGCGAGATGGAAGTTTGGGCACTGTACGCTTACGGTGCTTCCAACGTCCTGCAGGAGATCCTGACCGTCAAGTCCGACGATACCGTGGGCCGCGTCAAGACCTACGAGTCCATCGTCAAGGGCGAGAACGTCCCGGTCCCGGGTATCCCCGAGTCCTTCAAGGTTCTCGTCAAGGAGATTCGCTCCCTCGCACTGGACATCGAGCCCATGCACGATGCCGACGAGGACGCCTCCGCCCCTGTGACCGCCGAGGAGACCTCCGCTCTCGACGACCTGGCTGCGCTCGCTGGCGTTGACGCCGACGTCGAGGCCGAGGATGCCGAGACCGCCGAGGCACCCGAGGCTGTCGCCGCCACGACCACTGATAAGGAGTAGTTGACTGTGGCAGATTTCGAAGCTACTGATTTTGACTCGGTAAAGATCTCCCTTGCCTCCGCCGACCAGATCCGTTCCTGGTCGCACGGTGAGGTCAAGAAGCCGGAGACCATCAATTACCGTACCCTCAAGCCCGAGAAGGACGGCCTGTTCTGCGAGAAGATTTTCGGTCCCGCCAAGGACTGGGAGTGCTCCTGCGGCAAGTACAAGGGCATCCGCTTTAAGGGCATCGTCTGCGAGCGCTGCGGCGTCGAGGTCACCTCGGCCAAGGTGCGTCGCGACCGCATGGGCCACATCGAGCTCGCTGCTCCCGTGTCCCACATCTGGTACTTCAAGAGCCCCACGAGCTTCCCGATGAGCCGTATGCTCGACATCAAGTCCAAGGACCTCGAGAAGGTTCTGTACTTTGCCAGCTACATCATCACCGAGGTCGACTACGAGGCTCGCGAGGCCGACGCCGACGACCTGCGCGAGGAGCTCGCCGCCGATCTGGAAGAGATCGATGCCGAGTGCGCTCGCCAGATCGAGTCACTCAAGGAGCAGGGCAACCCCGAGAACTTTGACGAGTTCTCCGACGAGGAGCCGCTGACCCCCGAGGAGATCGCCTCTGGCATCGTCGACATCGAGGAAGAGTGCAAGGATGAGAAGCAGCTCCGCACGGACGCCTTCAACGCCTTCATGAAGCTCAGCGAGCGCGACCTCATTTCCGATGAGCCGCTGTTCCGCGAGATGACTCGCTACTACTCCATGTACTTCAAGGGTGGCATGGGTGCCGAGGCCGTCCGCGACCTGCTCGCTGCCATCGACCTCCCCTCCGAGGCCGAGAAGCTCAAGGCCATCATCGCCGACGAGGACTCCCAGAAGCAGAAGCGCGAGAAGGCCGTTAAGCGCCTCGAGGTCGTTGACGCCTTCCTGAAGGGCGGCAACAGCCCCGCGAACATGATCTTGGACGTCATCCCGGTCATTCCGCCCGATCTGCGCCCGATGGTCCAGCTCGACGGCGGCCGCTTCGCCGCGTCCGACCTCAACGACCTGTATCGTCGCGTGATCAACCGTAACAACCGACTTAAGCGCCTGCTCGACCTGGACGCACCTGCGATCATCGTGAACAACGAGAAGCGCATGCTCCAGGAGTCCGTGGACGCCCTGTTCGACAACGGCCGTCGTGGTCGCCCGGTCTCTGGCCGTGGCGGTCGCCCGCTCAAGTCGCTCGCCGAGGCCCTCAAGGGCAAGCAGGGTCGCTTCCGTCAGAACCTGCTGGGCAAGCGTGTCGACTACTCCGGCCGTTCGGTAATCGTTACCGACCCCAAGCTGCTGCTGCACCAGTGCGGTCTGCCCAAGACCATGGCGCTGGAGCTCTTCAAGCCCTTCGTCATGAAGCGCCTGGTCGAGCTTGGCAAGGTCGAGAACATCAAGGGCGCCAAGCGCGCTATCGACCGCGGTGCCACCTTTGTGTGGGACATCCTCGAAGAGGTCATCGACGGCCGCGTCGTGCTGCTCAACCGTGCACCGACCCTGCACCGTCTGTCCATCCAGGCCTTTGAGCCGGTGCTGGTCGAGGGCAAGGCTATCCACCTGCATCCGCTGGTCTGCTCGCCCTTCAACGCCGACTTCGACGGCGATCAGATGTCTGTCCACGTGCCGCTGTCCAGCCAGGCTCAGGCCGAGGCCCGCGTGCTCATGCTCTCTGCGAACAACCTGCGCTCGCCGGCATCCGGCAAGCCGGTCAACATCCCTTCGCAGGACATGATCATCGGTGTGTACTACCTCACCCAGGTTCGCGAGGGTCTGCCGGGCGAGAACCACGTGTTCTCGAGCTTTGACGACGCGCTGCACGCCTATGACTGCCGCTCCGAGGTCGACATGCAGGCCAAGATCCAGGTCCGCGTGTCCGCTGCCGATGCCAACGTCATCAACGAGGACGGCACCCGTATCTTCCGCGTCAAGAACGGCAAGAACGAGTTCGTCGACTACGACGTCACCGGCAACAAGACCGCGCGCTTCGAGACCTCTATCGGCCGCATCATCTTCAACCGCCAGTGCCTGCCCGAAGACTATGAGTTCATGAACTACAAGATGGTCAAGGGCGACGTGGCCAAGCTGGTTGCGGACTGCTGCGATCGTTACCCCGAGGCCAAGGTCGGCCCGATCCTCGACGCCATCAAGTACTCCGGCTTCCACTACGCTACCCGCGCCGGCCTCACCATCTCGGTGTGGGACGCTCTTATCCCTGCCGAGAAGCAGGAGCTGCTCGACCGCGCCCAGGCCAACGTCGACCAGATCAACGAGTACTTCGAGGAAGGCTTCATCAACGAGACGGAGCGCCACATCGAAGTCGTTAACGAGTGGACCGCTTGTACCGATAAGGTTGCAGCGCTCATGCTCGACATGTTCGACGAGGAGAACCCGCTTTACATGATGGCCGACTCCGGCGCCCGTGGTTCTAAGACCCAGCTGCGTCAGCTCGGCGGCATGCGTGGCCTGATGGCAGACATGTCCGGCGAGACGATCGACCTTCCCATTAAGGCGAACTTCCGCGAGGGTCTGCTGCCGCTCGAGTACTTCATTTCGACCTACGGCGCCCGTAAGGGCCTGGTCGATACTGCATCCCACACCTCGGACTCTGGTTACCTGACCCGTCGTCTGGTCGACGTGGCCCAGGACGTCATCGTCCGCGAGGAGGACTGCGGTACGCACGAGGGCGTTACCTACAACCTCATCATCCCCGGCACCACCGACCTCAACACCGACCTCGTCGGCCGTTGCTTCATCGAGGACGTCGTTGCCCCCGATGGCACCGTGCTCTTTGAGCAGGACGGCTACATCGAGAAGGTCGCCGACATCCAGAAGATGGTTGATGCGGGCCTTAAGAAGGTCAAGCTTCGCGCGCTGCTCACCTGCCGCTCCAAGTACGGCGTGTGCCAGAAGTGCTACGGCTGGGATCTTTCCACCCGTCGTCCGGTCGCCATCGGTACTGCCGTCGGCATTATTGCCGCCCAGTCCATCGGCGAGCCCGGTACGCAGCTTACGATGCGTACCATTCACTCCGGCGGCGTCGCTGGCGTCGACGATATTACGCAGGGTCTGCCTACGGTCAGCCGTATGTTCGATATCGTCGGCAACGTCAACGAGAAGATTCTGGGTCGCGAGGCCGAGCTGGCTCCGTACTCCGGTCACCTCTCGATCAAGCCCGAGAAGTCCGAGTACGTGCTGACGCTCACCGACTCCGAGGATCACACCCGTGTCCTCGACGAGCGTCGCGTTCCCGCATCGGTGCGCTTTATGCCCGAGATCGAGGACGGCTGCGAGGTTCGCGCCGGCGACCAGATCACCAAGGGCTTCGTCAACTTCCGCAACCTGCGCAAGCTGACCGACATCGAGTCGACGATGCACACCTTTGTCGAGAGCGTCAAGGACGTCTACACCAGCCAGGGCGTCGACCTGAACGACAAGCACATCGAGGTGCTCGCACGTCAGATGCTGCGTCGCGTTCAGATCACCAACCCCGGCGACTCCAAGTACCTGCTTGGTCAGTACGTCGACCGCTACGAGTTCGCCGATGAGGTCGAGCGCGTTGCCCGTCTGGGCGGTCAGGCTCCCGTGGCCGAGCCCGTCATCCTGGGTACGCTCAAGGTCGCGTCCAACATCGACTCCTGGCTGTCGAGCGCTTCGTTCATCCGTACCGCCGGCGTCCTTACCGAGGCTGCCATCGAGGGCAAGGTCGACCACCTGCTCGACCTTAAGTCCAACGTCATCGTCGGTAAGAAGATCCCGGCTGGTACTGGCCTCAAGCCGTACGCCAACGCCAAGCTGACGTATCGCACGGCCGACGGCTATGTCGACATCGACGGTCCGGCTTCGCCCAACGCCAAGTCGCTGCCCGAGTGGGCTCCGGTGGAGCTCAAGGACCTGGACGAACAGCTCCCGCAGCAGCTCGACTGGGCCGGTTATGACGAGTTCGGTGGTGCTGACGGTTCGTTCACCCGCAACGGCCACACCATCTCCGCCGAGAAGGCTCGCCTGTACCTGTTCGACGACCTGGGCGTGTCGCAGCGCTGGACCAACAAGTTCAGCGAGGTCGGCATCGAGACGGTCGGCGACCTGGTCGGCAAGTCCGAGGAGGATCTGCTGCGCATCGATGGCATCGGTGCCAAGGCGATCGAGGAGCTCCGTGACGGCCTGGAGGCCCACGACCTGCTCTACATCCTCGAGAACAACGACGACGTTGCCGACGAGGAAGACCTCTCGCAGCTGCTGCAGATGGTCTTTAGCCCCGACGGTCCGGACGATATCCTGCTGGGCACCTCCGCCGCGCCGACGCATCACGCCGACGCCGACGAGGAGCTCCTGGGCGCCCCGATCGACGACAAGAAGGCTCCCGCCAACGGTGCCATCAACGAGGACATGGCGTCCCTCGACGAGCTGCTCAACCAGCTCGTGGACACCGACGACGCCGAAGAGGCCAAGGACAACGACGAGGAGTAATTAGTTCCGCCGTTCTAACGAACGGCGGCGACCTCCGTCGCTGCGCGGCCCCCAGAGCTACAATCTGTCATTCAAAAGGCAGGGCATGACCAAAAGGTCAATGCCCTGCCTTTTTCATGCCACCTTGTACGCTTTGGGGGCCGCTCGCTTGCGTATGCTCAACCTGTTGCGTTCCGTTGATCCCTTGGGGACGGAGGAAAACGGATCATTTTGAGGCGCGATTTCGGAAGTATGCGGCAAAATCTCGATAGTCTGACCATGCTGCATATGCTCAAGCGCTCTACCTGCGGGTTTGTTATCATAAAACCCTTGTGTGCTCGACAAGTTCAATATTTGCCGCATACTTCTGAAAAAATGCTTCGTTTCATAACGATGGGGGAGACGAATGGCCATAAAGATGCGACCTTTATGCTGTTTAGGGCAACAAATGAGCGTCGTGCATGGGTAAAGTAAGGGCCCGATTCGAAGTTTCGAATCGGGCCCTTGTGATGGAACTCTACTTTGTGAGAGTAGAACGATATGTCTAGCTTGCGGGCTAGATGCAGAACGCAGGTCTTACGCCAAAAATGGGGTCGCCCTTCTTGTTGTACGAATAGGGTTGGTAGTCATTGCGGTAACAGGCCGCTTCGCCATCGCCATCGGAGCAAATTGCCATAAAACAGGGATCGAGGGTGGAGAAGCGAGCGGGTTCGTATATCCCCACCGTGCGTAGCCACCAGCCACCTCCTTCTTCTGAGCTGTAGGTGCCGAGAATTTTATTGGGTTCGACCTCTTTTACGCCAGCGTCCCTGAAGAGCTGGTACTGGGAGCCTTCCTGAAGAGGGTGACTAGGAAATCCAATGTCCTCTAATTCGCCGGTGTCATCGGGTGATGCAATCTCAACATAGGAGGGTAGCCACAGCTTATCCGAGCTCGTTACTGCCTTTGGGTTGGAATCGTAGTCAATTTCTGCGCTCGGGACATCTTCGTAGCCATCGAGGGCAGTAAAGGTGGTTAGCGGCATCACGGCATCCGTTTTGTTCACGGCGACGATCTTGTCGCTCAGCTCGGAGGGGAGCTGGCTGGTAAATGAATCGCTCAGCCATGCATGCAGTGAGGTGTCCTCCCAGCTGAGCGTGGCTGATCCGTTGTCTTGGATTTTTTGGAACAGGCTGTCCATGTCTGATTTCTCACACATGTTTTGTTTGGCAACATCGTCCGTGAAAATGAACGTGATGCCAGCCTTGCCGGATCCGTCAGACTTATCATCGTAGTTAAAGCCCATGATCATGACTTTTGCTTGTGTGCCGCCGGAGAGCGTGACGTCCTTGGTCTGGGTGCCATCGAGCTTTCCGTCGCTCGTGCAGAGATGATACTTCTTGGCGACCTCGATGGCGCCGTTCTGGTCGCCCTTCTTGGAGATGAGCTGGGAGATCTGCGAGATCTCGTCCCACGAGTAGTCGTTGAGACAACCCCTGACTTCGGGGCCCTTGGGGATGAGGGCAAAGGCTGCAGCGGCGATAATGATGACGGCGGCAACAATGCCTCCGACGATGACGGGCATAGGCGGTTTGTGTTCGCGCTTCTGCACGACGCCCATTGGCATTGCACTAGGCGCGCCTGCGCTTACCGAATTATCGGCTGTACCCCCCCCTGCGGAAGCGGCTTGCCACAGCTTGCGCAGAATCTTGCGTCATCGGGGTTTTTAGTCCCGCATGCTGGACAGAACATCGGTCTCCTTCCCTTGGGTTTCTATAGCTGTTTTCTAAGAATACACTTGCGTTGACGTTCATTGCGAGTTGCGCAACATGAAGAAATGAGTGAGGAACGTTGCCCCGACGAGCACGTCGGATTCCCGGAACGGGCCGCCCGCTGTTTAAGTTTGTCGCGAGTTCCGCACGCAAAGGAAAGCACTTAATGTGCTTTCCGTCTTGCGCAGGACTGTAGAGCAGCAAACTTAAACAGCGGGCGGCCCGTTCCGGGAATCTGCCCCCGCGCACAGAAGGGGATTCCTTTTGCCAAAAAGGGACAGGTTTATTTTGGTAGGTTTTTCCTGCTTGAATTTGAAACATTTCGTCCGGCAAGAGCGTATCTATGGTGAGGGCCTCATCAAGAATCATTAACGTCACCGGGAGGTGATTATGGAAGAACAAGCTTTTAGACAGGCGGTCGAAGATCACCGGGATGTCGTGTTTCGAATCGCATTGACGTACCTGCGCGATCGCGCCGATGCCGACGATGTTGCACAAGACGTCTTTCTTAAGTTGCTCAAAAGCGATACGCATTTTGAAAGCTGGGAGCATCTTCGTCGATGGCTTATCCGGGTCACGATCAATGAATGCAAATCTCTCTTTCGAAAGCCGTGGAGACGCGTGGAGGATATTGAAAGTCTGACCGATTCGCTTTCGGCGGCGCAGGATGAGACCAAGGCGGTCTTGTCAGACGTTATGCGACTTCCGGAGCGATTCCGTGTTCCCATCGTGCTCTATTACTATCTGGGCTTTTCGACCTCAGAGATTGCCGAGTTACTGCATGTGCCAGCCGCGACCGTTCGAACGCGTTTAGCTCGTGGTCGATCGAAGCTCAAATTCATCCTAGAGGAGGGCGACCGTGAAATCCAATCAAATCAAGCAGGCCTTCGAGTCCATCCAAGCCGATAGCGATCTTGCCGACCGTGTTATTGATGCTGCGGCTGGAAAGCCGCTTCGTCGAAAGGGTCACGCGAAACCTCTGTATGTTGCCGTAATCGGATGTCTTGCCGGAGTGTTGGCGACCGGAGGGGTCGCCTACGCCGTTGTCAATTCCAGCTATTTTGCCTCAGCCTGGGGAAACCACGGCAATGGGGATTCCATTAACTGGACCAACGGTGGCTCATCGGGGACTAAATATACCTACACCAGAGAGTTTGGTGATGGCATCGCGCCCCAAAGCCTGGAGGGTGCAGTCCAGGAGGTTAATCTGTCCGTCGAGGGTAACGGCTATACGCTTGATATCCATGAGATGGCTATTGACCAAAACGGCTGCGGAGCCGTGACGTTTACGTTGTCCAATCCAAATGGCGTTAACTACTACAAGCCGGCAGCAGAGACAGGCGAACTTGTTCTCTATGGTGAAGAAGAACAAGGCATCGGTACACCCAGCATGAACTTCGGCGAGGAATGGGCTGACACACGCTGCACCATTGATAAGGACACATCAAGCGATACTGTCATTAATGGCACGATGTACTTTGCTTCTATGGATCGCGAGCGAGGTTTTCAACATGCGGTCACCTGGAATATCTCGTGGACCGAGGGCGAAGGCGAGGATGCGAAGCCGTTCGAGGCATCGACGCCCGAGTTTAGCGTTGGAGCGTACGTCGATACAAAGGAACTCCGCTCCGATGACTCGCCTCTCGAGATTAGCCCGTTTTCCATCCAGACACACATCGATGATTTGGGCATTGACGCAGTCACGAAGAAGTTGACGGTTACCTACAAGGATGGATCGGAGCAGATTATCGAAGATGACGACGCAGGGGCGTTCAACTTATATTTTTCTTATACGCGCAATAGCGGAGAGAACATCTGGGTGCCAACGAAGCTGATCGATGTCGACCAAGTGGTCTCAGTAACGCTTGAGGGCACACGCTGCACTTCAACAGGGGGCACCGAAACGACGGAACCCTTCACCATCGTCTATTCGTAAGATTTGGGACCGCTTCCTACTGGGGGAAGCGGTCCATTTTGCGTTAAATGGGCGGTTAAAGCGAGCGCTATTCGTCTGAATTTCGGAAGTATGCGGCAAAATCCCGATAGGCCGACCACGCCGTATATGCTCAAGCGCCCTACCTGCGGGTTTGTTATCGTAAAACCCTCGTGTGCTCAGCAAGATCAAAATTTGCCGCATACTTCCGAACACGCCGCCGATTTCCATGCGACAGATGAGAGCAGATCACCGCTGGAGCGCAGCGTTTCTCCAGATAAAACCGACCAAAATAAACCTGTCCCTTTTTGGCAGGGAACGTTGCCCCAACGAGCACGTCGGATCCCCGGCCCGGGCGGCCCGCTGTTTAAGTTTGTCGCGAGTTCCGCACGCAAAGGAAAGCACTTAATGTGCTTTCCGTCTTGCGCAGGACTGTAGAGCAGCAAACTTAAACAGCGGGCCGCCCGGGCCGGGGATCCACCATCGCGCACAGGAGGGGATTCCTTTTGTGTAGGGTTTGCGGAAATGTGCCTATTTTGGGATACGCCCGGCGGCGTGGTCTGTTGACGGCACAGCTAACGCCACGTATCCTATCGAACTGCGTGTTTCGTAGGGGGATGCTGACCCCTCGATTCAAGCCGTTGCACTTTACAGAAAGCTGGAATCATTCGAGAAGGAGTACGCTTTGCCTACTATTAACCAGCTGGTTCGCCAGGGCCGTCGTTCCGTGCCCAAGAAGTCCAAGAACGCTGCTCTGCAGCACAACTCCCAGAAGCGCGGCGTGTGCACCCGCGTCTTCACCACGAGCCCCAAGAAGCCGAACTCGGCTCTTCGTAAGGTTGCCCGTGTTCGCCTTGTCAACGGCATCGAAGTTACTGCTTACATCCCGGGTGAGGGCCACAACCTGCAGGAGCACTCCATCGTGCTCGTCCGCGGCGGTCGTGTCCGTGACCTCCCTGGTGTCCGTTATCACGTCATCCGTGGCGCCTACGACGCTGCTCCGGTCCAGAACCGTATGCAGGCCCGTTCCAAGTACGGTGCTAAGCGCCCCAAGGCTAAATAAGCCAGATAACGTTTTGATACTATCGCCGTGTGCCGCCTAAGCGCCGCACGGTAGACACTTAAGGAGATTTCACATGCCGCGTCGTGCAGCAGCTAATCGTCGTGAGGTTCAGCCTGACGCCGTTTACAACAACCGCCTGGTGACTCAGCTCATCAACAAGGTCCTTCTTGACGGCAAGAAGGCCACCGCTGAGCGCATCGTTTACACCGCTTTCGAGATCGTTGCCGAGAAGTCCGAGGGTGGCGACGCTCTCGCTACCTTCAAGAAGGCTATGGACAACGTCAAGCCCACGCTCGAGGTCAAGCCCAAACGTGTCGGTGGCGCTACCTATCAGGTCCCGATGGAGGTCAACTCCCGTCGTTCCACCGCTCTGGGTATCCGCTGGATCGTCAACTTCTCCCGCGCTCGCAAGGAGAAGACCATGGCCGAGCGTCTCGCCAACGAGATCCTCGACGCTTCCAACGGCCTGGGCGCTTCCGTCAAGAAGCGTGAGGACGTCTTCAAGATGGCCGAGGCCAACCGCGCGTTCTCTCACTATCGTTGGTAAGTTAAGGTAAGGAACTAACATGGCTAAGCCTAAGTACAAGCTTTCCGATACCCGTAACATCGGCATCATGGCTCACATCGATGCCGGTAAGACCACCACGACCGAGCGTATTCTTTACTACACCGGTAAGACTCACAAGATCGGTGAGGTCCATGAGGGCGCTGCCACCATGGACTGGATGGTTCAGGAGCAGGAGCGCGGCGTAACCATTACCTCCGCTGCTACCACGTGCTTCTGGAAGAAGGACGGTACCGACTACCGCATCCAGATCATCGACACCCCGGGCCACGTTGACTTCACCGCCGAGGTCGAGCGCTGCCTGCGCGTCCTCGATGGCGCTGTCGCCGTCTTCGACGCCGTTGCCGGCGTTCAGCCCCAGTCTGAGACCGTTTGGCGTCAGGCTTCTACCTTCAACGTCCCCCGCATCGCCTTCATCAACAAGTATGACCGCGTGGGCGCTGACTTCTTCAACGCTATCGAGACCATGAAGGATCGTCTCGACGCCAACGCCGTGGCCGCTCAGGTCCCGATGGGCGCCGAGGACAACTTCTGGGGCGTCATCGACCTGGTCACCATGACTGCTTGGGACTTCAAGGCCGACGACAAGGGCATGACCTACCCCGAGCCGATGGACGAGATCCCGGCTGAGTTCGCTGACATCGCTGCCACCAAGCGCGAGGAGCTCCTCGACGCTGCTGCCAGCTTTGACGACGAGCTCATGGAGAAGATCCTCATGGAGGAGGACTTCACCGTCGAGGAGCTCAAGGCTGCTCTGCGCAAGGGCGTTCTGGCCAACGAGCTCAACCTCGTCTTCGTGGGCTCCGCCTACAAGAACAAGGGCGTCCAGGAGCTGCTCGACGCTGTCGTCGACTACCTGCCCAGCCCGCTCGACGTTGAGGCCGTCACCGGTACCGATCCGGACACCGGCGAGGAGATCGAGCGTCATCCTTCCTTCGACGAGCCCTTCTCTGGCCTGGTCTTCAAGATCATGACCGACCCGTTCGTCGGTAAGCTCACCTACGTCCGCGTTTACTCCGGCCGTGCCGAGTCCGGCTCCTACGTGATCAACGCTTCCAACGGTCAGCGCGAGCGCCTCGGCCGCATCCTCGAGATGAACGCCGCCGAGCGTATCGACCGTGACGACGCTGCCGCCGGCGACATCGTCGCTTGCGTCGGCTTCAAGAACTCCACCACCGGTGACACCCTGTGCGAAGAGGGCAAGGAGATCGTCCTCGAGAAGATCGAGTTCGCTAAGCCCGTTATCGACGTTGCCATCGAGCCCAAGACCAAGGCTGAGCAGGACAAGATGTCCCTGGCTCTGACCAAGCTCGCCGAGGAGGACCCGACCTTCCAGGTGTCCACCAACCACGAGACCGGCCAGACCATCATCGCCGGCATGGGCGAGCTGCACCTCGAGATCATCGTCGACCGTCTGCTCCGCGAGTTCAAGGTTGACGCTAACGTTGGTAAGCCCCAGGTTGCCTACCGCGAGACCGCTGGTCACGACGTCGAGAAGGCTGAGGGCAAGTTCGTCCGTCAGTCCGGCGGTCGCGGCCAGTACGGCCACGCCGTCATCAAGCTCGAGAAGATGGAGGAGGGCTTCGGCTACGAGTTCGTCAACGCTATCGTCGGCGGCGTCGTGCCCAAGGAGTACATCCCGTCCATCGACAAGGGCATCCAGGAGGCCCTGAACACCGGTGTTATCGCCGGCTTCCCGGTCCTCGACGTTAAGGTCACCCTGTTCGACGGTTCTTACCACGAGGTCGACTCCTCCGAGGCCGCCTTCAAGATCGCCGGTTCTATGGCTATCAAGGACGCCCTCAAGAAGTCCGACCCGCAGCTGCTCGAGCCGATCATGGCTGTCGAGGTCGAGACCCCCGAGCAGTACATGGGCGACGTTATGGGCAACCTCTCCGGTCGCCGCGGCAAGATCGAGGGCATGGAGGATCGCAAGAACAGCAAGCTCATCCGTGCCAAGGTGCCGCTGGGCGAGATGTTCGGTTACGCTACCGACCTTCGCTCCCAGACCCAGGGCCGTGCATCCTACACGATGCAGTTCGACTCTTATGAGCCCGCGCCCAAGTCCATTGTGGACGAGGTCATGAGCAAGAACGCCTAAGTTCGAGCTCCCTGTTACGTAATCCGCGAGAACATCTCTCGCACTCTTTGGAGGTTTAAGTTGGCTACCCAGAAGATCCGCATTCGCCTCAAGGGCTATGATCACGAGGTCGTCGATCAGTCCGCGAAGCTCATCGTCGAGACCGCTCAGAAGACCGGCGCTCGCGTTTCCGGTCCTGTCCCCCTGCCCACCGAGCGCAACCTGTACACGGTTATCCGCTCGCCGCACGTGAACAAGGACTCCCGTGAGCAGTTCGAGATGCGCACCCACAAGCGCCTCATCGACATCCTCGACCCCACCTCGGGCACCGTTGATTCGCTCATGCGTCTCGACCTCCCCGCTGGCGTCGACATCGACATCAAGCTCTAAGCGATATCGCTCATAGCTTAAAGGGCCCCGCTGCCATGTTGGTAGCGGGGCTTTTTTGTTTTGAATAATGGTTTGGACTGCCGGGTAATGCTGCCGAGTAGGTGGCTGCAGCGCCCTATTCGCTCAAGGGACGCAGCGATGCCTCCTCAAAATGGAAGGATCGCAAGCCGCCTTCCGTTTCGATACATGCGCGACCAAAGGCATCGACGGTTTTAAAGATGCCGCGTGCCAGCTCGTCACCGGCAGGGGAACGGGCGATAACGTGCTCTCCGATCCAATTGAGGTGAGTGACATATTCGCCGTGGACGGGCGCGAGCGGTCCGGTGTTTTCTTTCATGGCGCCGAGCAGATCTGCCCACGCGTCCACGGCGTTTACGACGGTGTAATAGACCTCCTTGAGTAGCACATCGACGGCGGGAACATTCTCGTTGAGGTCTGAGAGGCCAATTGCCGCCAGGCCGCCATCGGGAACCTCTTGGGGCGTGTAGTTTACGTTGACGCCAATGCCGCAGACGGCGAAGGGCTTGCCCTCGTTGTCACGAGCCGCCTCGACCAAGATGCCACCGAGCTTGCGTCCTCGCGCGACCAGGTCGTTGGGCCATTTGAGGCCGATCTCGTTTGCAAGACCCTGCTTTTCGAGCGCTTCGAGCACCGCTAGGCCGCTGACGGCGGCAAGACCAGAGTGCTTTGCAGGATTAACGCATGGACGCAGGACAATCGAAAGCAATAAGTTGCCGGCGGTTGAATCCCACTTGTGGCCGCGCCGGCCGCGTCCTGCTGTCTGGGCCCGGGCGGCAAGTCCTGTGCCGTGCGGCGCTCCCTGTTTACCTGCTTCGAGCAGGTCATCGTTGGTCGATCCGGTTACGTCGACGATCGTAAATTTGGCATCCATAACGGCTGCTGCCTCCTTAATGGATAAGTGAATAACGCAATGGTGTCGAGAGACAGACACAATGTGAAGCCTTTGTCGCATTTGGACAATTTAATGTTAACACGTCAACAACGACTGAAATGCGTTATCCTCTCTTGGTCGATGTAAACACGTCAACAACTCAAAGGAGGTTAGTGATGGGTTTCACGATTCTTGGAACAGGCTCGGCGCTTCCTGAGCGCAGTGTTTCCAATGACGAGCTGTCCGAGTTCCTCGATACCTCGGATGAGTGGATTTTTACCCGCACAGGTATCAAGAGCCGCCACGTCTGCACCACCGAGTCACTTGACGACCTTGCCGTAGCGGCAAGCGAGCGGGCACTCCAGGTGTCCGGAATCGAAGCGAGCCAGCTGGATCTGATCGTCTGCTCGACGACGACGGGCGATCATCTCGTTCCCGCCGAAGCGTGCGCCGTTGCCGAGCGCCTGGGTGCCACATGTCCTGCCTTCGACGTTTCGGCGGCTTGTGCCGGCTTCGTATTTGCGCTCGATGTCGCCGAGGGCTATATCGCCCGCGGCCGTGCCGAACGCGTGCTTGTCGTTGCTGCCGAGCAGATGACGCGCGCGCTCGACTGGACCGACCGCGCCACCTGCGTGCTCTTTGGCGATGGGGCAGGCGCCGCAGTGGTTGAGGCTGGGGGAGAAAGCCCCCTTGCCGTTGAGCTTTCGACGGCGCCCGACGTCGAGACGTTGCGCGTTCCCGGTCTGGTCGGCACCTCGCCGTTTAAGGCCTCCACAGATAGCGAGAGCGTGCTGTCCATGAATGGCCGCCGCGTGTTCAAGTTTGGCGTCAACGCCATCTGCGACACGGTCCATAAGCTTGCGAGCGATGCGGGCATTTCGGTCGAAGACATCGACCATTTTGTATTCCATCAGGCTAACGAACGAATCCTGAGTCAGGCGGTCAAGCGCCTCGGCGTGCCAGACGAGCGCGTGGTTCGAACGCTGCGCGAGACTGGCAATATTTCGAGCGCTTGCATTCCCTTTGCGCTTGACCGGCTGGCACGCACGGATGCACTGAATGCGGGCGACACCATCGCCCTCGTTGGATTTGGCGCCGGCCTGGATATAGGTGGCTATCTGCTTCGTTGGAAGTAGTCGCACATAGGAAATAAAAACGCCCCTTGGGCACAAACAAAGGAGAACTACCATGGCAGATCAGAAGACCTTCGAGCGCGTTTGCGACGTTATCCGCGAGACCGCTGGCCTTGACGACGTCGAGATGAAGCCCGAGTCCACGCTCGAGGAGATTGGTCTCGACAGTCTGGGCACCGTCGAGATCCTTGTCGCCGTCGAGGACGAGTTTGGCATCCAGCTCGATACCGAGGAGAACCCCAAGACGGTCGGCGAGTTCGCCGATACGGTCGAGGCGGCATTGGAGAAGTAGAGATGCTCAAGACTCCTCTCTGCGATCTGCTCGGCATCGAAAAGCCCGTGTTCCAGGGCGGTATGGCCTGGATTGCCGACGCCTCGCTGGCGTCCGCAGTGTCCGAGGCGGGCGGCTTGGGGATTATCGCGGCCATGAACGCCGACGCCAACTGGCTGCGCGATCAGATTCACGAGCTGCGCGCCAGGACGGATAAGCCATTTGGCGTCAACGTCATGCTCATGAGCCCGTTTGCCGACGAGGTCGCACAAGTGGTGATTGATGAGCAGGTGCCGGTCGTCGTGACGGGTGCCGGCAATCCCACCAAGTACATGAAGGCTTGGAACGAAGCGGGCATCAAGGTCATCCCGGTTGTTGCCTCGGTGGCGCTGGCGCGCCTCGTGGCGCGTCGTGGGGCCACGGCGGTTGTTGCCGAGGGCACCGAATCGGGTGGCCATATTGGCGAGACCTCGACGATGGCGCTGGTGCCGCAGGTCGTCGATGCGGTCGACATTCCCGTCGTGGCTGCCGGCGGTATTGCCGACGGCCGCGGCATGGCGGCCGCTTTTATGCTGGGCGCCGCCGGCGTGCAGGTTGGTACGCGCTTTCTGGTCGCAGACGAGTGCACCGTATCGGAGCAGTACAAGGAGATGGTCCTGAAGGCCAACGACACTTCGACGCGTGCGACCGGTCGCTCGACGGGACATCCGGTGCGCGCCCTCAAGAGCCCCTTCACCAACGCCTATGCCAAGAGCGAGGGTTCCGGTGCGAGTGCCGAGGAGCTCGGTGCTATGGGAACCGGTGCGCTGCGTAAGGCCGCCAAGGACGGCAACTACGAAGAGGGTTCGTTTTTGTGTGGACAGATTGCCGGCATGGTCAACGAGCGCCAGAGCGCACGTGAAATCGTTGACGACCTAGTCGATGGTGCCGAGCGCGTCCTGAAGGGTGCGTCCGCATGGGTAGCGTAGCGTTTCTGTTTGCTGGCCAGGGTGCCCAACACCCCGCGATGGGCGTCGACTTGATCGAGACATCGCCGGCGGCCGCCGAGGTGTTTGCCATTGCCGACGAGGTGCGCCCGGGGACCAGTGAGCAGTGCCGGAGCGCCTCCAAGGAGGAACTCTCGCAAACCGAGAACACGCAGCCGTGCGTGTTCGTTCACGACCTGGCAGCGGCTGCCGCCCTGCGCGAGCGCGGCGTAGTACCTGCCGCCTGTGCGGGATTCTCGCTGGGCGAGGTCGCTGCACTCACCTTTGCGGGGGCATTCGATACGCGAGCGGGCTTTGAGCTCGTGTGCGAGCGCGCGGTGCTGATGGCCGCGGCTGCCGAGCGCCACCCTGGCGGCATGCGCGCCGTCATCAAACTTGATGCTGCGCAAGTCGAGAACCTGGCTGCGCAGGCCGGCGAGGACTGCTGGCCGGTCAACTACAACAGTCCCCAGCAGACGGTTGTGGCCGGAGCGCCCGATGCGCTGCAGACCCTCGACGCCCTGGTAAAAGAGGCTGGCGGTCGCGCCATGAAGGTCGCGGTGTCGGGTGCATTCCATAGCCCCTATATGGCCGAGGCGGCTGAGGGGCTGGCGACGTATATCCAAGCCGGGCACGCCCCGTCCCCTTTGCTGATTCCGGTCATGGCAAATATGACGGCGGCGCCCTATCCGACCGACCCGCGAGCGGCATCGGATGTCTTGGCCAACCAGGCGAGCCATGCCGTGCGCTGGGTCGACACGCTGCATACTCTGCAGGATCAGGGCATCGACACGTTTATTGAGGTCGGCCCTGGCAAAACGCTGTCCGGCTTGGTCAAGCGTACGTTGAGCGACGTTCGTGTGTATTCGTGCGAAACGGTCGAACAGGTCGCAGCTATTGCCGACGAGCTCGCATAGCCCACAGGGCTGTAACCCGAAAGGAACGACATGGGCAACTTGAACAACGGCACGCTCGAGCGCAACGACTCACGTCGCGTGGCACTGGTCACGGGCGGCTCGCGGGGTATCGGCCGCGCCTGCGCTGTCGGTCTGGCGGAGGACGGCTTTGATATCGCCGTCGTCTATGCCGGTAGCGTCGATGCGGCGCACGAGACGTGCGAAGCCTGCGAGGCGGCTGGCGCCGCGGCACGCGCATATCAATGTGACGTGGCCGACCCCGCTGCCGTCAACGCGTGCGTGGAAGCGGTCCTGAGCGACTTTGGCTCCATTTGGGCGCTCGTCAACAACGCCGGCATCACGCGCGACGGCCTGCTCATGCGCATGGGCGACGATGCCTTCGACCGCGTGCTCGATGTCAATCTCAAGGGCACGTTCAATACGACGCGCACGCTCACCAAGACCTTTATGCGTCAGCGCGGCGGTTGCGTCATCAACATGAGCTCGGTCGTGGGCCTGATGGGCAATGCCGGGCAGGCCAACTATGCCGCCTCCAAGGCGGGCGTCATCGGTCTGACCAAGGCGGTAGCGCGCGAGCTTGCGTCCCGCGGCGTACGAGTGAACGCGGTCGCCCCGGGGTTTGTCGAGACCGATATGACGGCAAAGCTCTCGGAGAAGGTTCGCGCGGCAACCGAGGAGCAGATTCCCCTAAAGCGCATGGCGCGCCCCGAGGAAGTGGCCGGCGTGGTGCGCTTTTTGGCGAGTGATGCGGCTGCCTACATTACGGGTGAGGTCGTGCGCGTCGACGGCGGAATGGCGATGTAGAAACCAGGGCCGAACAACGGCTTGAATGAGGAGACCATGATGGAACAGAGAGTTGCAATCACCGGTATCGGTGCCGTATCGCCGCTCGGTAACACGGCGCTTGCTACCTGGGCGGCCATGTGCGCCGGCACGTGCGGCATCGGCCCGATCACGCACTTCGATACCGATGCGTTTGCCGTTAAGGTGGCGGCCGAGGTCAAGGGTTTTGACGGCAACGAGTACTTTGGCAAGCGTGACGCCAAGCACCTGGACCCCTGCGTTCAGTTTGCCCTGGCAGCGTCGGACGAGGCCATGCACGATGCGGGCTTTGATGTCGAGGGCGCCATCGATCGCGAGCGCCTGGGCGTCTACGTGGGTTCGGGCGTGGGCGGCATGCAGACACTCGTCGACAACGTCCACACGATTGCCGACCGTGGGCCCCGCCGCGCATCGCCCTATATGATCGCGATGATGATCCCCAACATGGCATCGGGCAATATCGCAATCCGCCACAAGGCAAAGGGCCCGACCCTGCCCGTGGTGACCGCCTGCGCGACCTCGGCCCATGCCGTGGGCGAGGCGTTCCGCGCCATCAAGCATGGCTATGCCGATGCGATTCTCGCCGGCGGTGCCGAGGCCGCAATCATCCCCGATGCCGTTGCGGGCTTTACATCCTGCCGCGCATTGACCACCAACCCCGATCCCGCGACGGCTTGCCGCCCGTTCGATGCAGACCGTGACGGCTTTGTGATGGGCGAGGGCGCCTGCGTGCTGGTTCTCGAGAGCATGGTGCATGCGCAGGCGCGCGGTGCGCACATTTATGCCGAGGTCGTGGGCTACGGCAACACCGATGATGCCTATCACATCACGAGCCCCGATCCCGAGGCTGCCGGCATTGCCCGCGCGATATCGCTGGCGGTTGCCGAGGGCGACGTTAAGCCTTCCGAGGGTCTCTACATCAACGCTCACGGCACCTCGACTAAACTCAACGATTCGTCCGAGACAGCGGGCATAAAGCGTGCGCTCGGCGAGGACGCGGCACGCGCCGCGCACGTCTCGTCGACCAAGTCGATGACCGGCCACATGATCGGTGCTACGGGTGCCATCGAGGTCATGGCCTGTGCCATGGCGCTCGAGCAGGGCGTGGTGCCGCCGACCATTAACTACCACACACCCGATCCCGCCTGCGATCTTGACTACACGCCCAATCGCGCGGTTCGCGCCGACCTTACCTGGGCGCTTTCGACCAACCTGGGCTTTGGCGGACACAATGCCGCCATCGCGCTGCGTAGATATACGAGGAGCTAGAGCATGGATTCCAAAAGACTTGCCGAGATAGCCGATGTTATGGAGGACCGCGGCCTCACGCGCGTACGCGTTGAGGAGCCCGATGGCACTGCGGTCGAGCTCGAGCGCGCGGGCGCCGCACAGCCGGTTGCCGTGCCCATGCCTATGTCGAGTGCCATGGCCGCTCAAGTTACAGCTCCCACAGTCGCGCCCACCGCACCGGAACCCGCCGCGCAGACACCTGCCGCCGCACCGGAGCCCAAGGGCACCGAGGTGACCGCTCCCATGGTCGGCGTTTTCTATGCTGCCCCGGCACCGGGCGACGAACCGTTTGTGCACGTGGGCTCCAAGGTCAAGGCCGGCGAGACCCTCTGCATCATCGAGGCCATGAAGGTTCTCAACGAGGTGACGGCAGAGGCGGATGGCGAGGTGCTCGAGATCTGCGTGGCCGACGGCGACCTCGTGGAGTTTGGCAGCTGCCTCATGAGGATCGGATAGGTGATATCCATGAACAAAGAAGAGCTCAAGAAGCTGTTGCCGCATCGCGAGCCGATGCTTTTGCTTGACGAAGCCGAGCTGGTGGGCGACGAGGCCCACGGCAAGATCACGATTACGGGCGACGAGTACTTTTTGCAGGGGCATTTTCCGGGAAACCCGGTGGTCCCCGGCGTGATTCAGTGCGAGATGCTCGCCCAGAACTGCTGCGTGCTGCTGATGGGCGATGAGGAGGCGCGCGGCGCGACGCCGTTCTACACGAGTCTGGACAAGGTGCGCTTTAAGCGTCCGGTGCGCCCGGGCGACACGGTGGATCTGGTGTGCTCCATCACGCGTGCGCGCGGGCCGTTCCGCTTTGCGACAGGTACTGCGAGCGTTAACGGTGAGGTTTGCTGCCGCGCCGATATGTCTTTTGCACTCATGCACGAAAAGTAGGGAAGTTTTCATGTTCGACAAAGTGCTCATCGCCAACCGCGGCGAAGTCGCGGTCCGTGTTATCCGCGCGTGCCGCGATATGGGCATCAAGACCGTCGCCGTTTATTCCACGGCCGATGCGGACGCGTTGCACGTGCAGCTTGCCGACGAGGCGTATTGCATCGGCGGCCCGCGTCTTGCCGAGAGCTACCTCAACGACGATGCCGTGCTCACCTGTGCCGTAAAGTCGGGAGCTAAGGCAATTCATCCCGGCTATGGCTTTTTCTCCGAGAAGGCGAGCTTCGTGCGCGACTGCGACAAGTATGGCCTGGCGTTTGTCGGTCCTTCGGCCGAGGTCATCGACAGCATGGGCGACAAGGACGCCGCACGTCGAACGGCTGCTGCGGCGGGCGTGCCCATCGTGCCGGGTTGCGATCTGCTCAAAAGTCCCGAGGAGGCGACGGCCGAGGCCGAGCGCATTGGCTGCCCCGTGCTTATTAAGGCGCGTGCCGGCGGTGGCGGCCGCGGCATTCGCAAGGTCGAGCGCGTGGAAGATGCGGCAAAGGCGTTTATCGAGGCGCGCGCCGAGGGCGAGGCCGTTTTTGGCGACGGCGAGTGCTACATGGAGAAGTTCGTCGCGCCGGCGCACCATGTTGAGGTGCAGATTATGGCCGATAAGCAGGGCCATGTGTTTTCGCTCGGCGAGCGCGAGTGCTCGGTGCAGCGCCGCAACCAAAAGCTGATCGAGGAGAGCCCCGCGCCGTGCCTCGACGGACACGACGACATTCGTGCTCGCATGCACAAGGCAGCGCGTGACCTGGCTCGTGCCGTCGGCTACGAAGGAGCCGGTACCATCGAGTTCCTGTATTCGGACGACGGCAATTTCTACTTTATGGAAATGAACACGCGCTTGCAGGTGGAGCATCCGGTTACGGAGTTTGTGACCGATACCGACTTGGTCAAGTGGCAGCTGCGCGTGGCAGCCGGCCAGCCTCTGCCCTTTGAGCAGGAGGACATGCCGGTCCGCAACCACGCCATGGAGTGCCGCATCAATGCCGAAACGCCGGACTTTCTGCCGTCATGCGGAACGGTCACCGCGTTGCGTGTGCCGGGTGGTCCGCGCGTGCGCTGGGATTCCGCCATGTTTACCGGTGCGACAGTTCCGCCGTACTACGACTCCATGCTCGGCAAGCTCATCGTGTGTGCGCCCACGCGTGACGGCGCCATTCGCAAGATGCGCTCGGCCCTGGGCGAGCTCGTGATTGAGGGCGTGAGCGAAAACAGCGAGCTTCAACTCGACGTGCTGGCAAACGACGAGTTCTTGTCGGGCATGTACCACACCGATCTGATGGGGCATCTCTATGCTGATGAATAGAAAAGCGAAGACGGTCAACGTCCTCGAGGGGCCGATGACCGAGTCGTGCGCCGAGTTTCCCGCGCGCCACGTGTTTATCAAGTGCCCGGAGTGCCGCCGTGTGATCGATGAGGCACGCCTACACGACAACCTCGAGGTCTGCCCTCGTTGCGGCAAACACTTTCGTGTGAGCGGTCGCGCGCGCATGCGCATGACGGTCGACGAGGGCACGTTTGAGGAATGGGATGCCAATCTGGCGTCGGAGGACTTCCTCTCGTTTCCCGGCTATGCCGACAAGCTCAAGAGCGTGAGCGAGCGTTCGGGCGAGCGCGACGCCGTTGTGTGCGGCAGGGGCAAAATCTGCGGTTGCGATACCGCGCTCTTCTTTATGGACGCTAACTTTATGATGGGCTCGATGGGCTCCGTGGTGGGCGAGAAGATCTGTCGCGCATTTGAGCGTGCGACCGAGCTAGGATTGCCAGTTGTCGGCTTTACCGTTTCGGGCGGTGCACGCATGCAAGAGGGCGTGACCTCGCTTATGCAGATGGCCAAGATTTCTGCGGCGGTTAGGCGCCACAGCGAGGCGGGCGGCCTGTATATCACGGTGCTCACCGACCCCACGACCGGAGGCGTAACCGCGAGCTTTGCCATGGAGGGCGACATTATCCTGGCCGAGCCCGATGCCCTGACGGCATTTGCCGGCCCGCGCGTGATCGAGCAGAACATGCACAAGCGCCTGCCCAAGGGATTCCAGCGCTCCGAGTTTTTGCTGGAGCACGGCTTTTGCGATGCCGTTGTTCCGCGTGGCGAGATTGCGCTCACGGTAGGCGAGCTGCTGGCGCTGCACGAAGGGCACGCGCCCGGCCTGGGGGCACCGCACGAGATTGTGCATACGGGTCGCCGCGGCAAAAAGCTGGGACACTTGTTCAAGCGCTCGACGGCACCAAAAACCGCGCTCGAGATTGTCAAGCAGACCCGCTCGGCAGATCGCGCCACGGCGGGCGAGGTGATCTCGCTGGGCCTGGATGGATTTGTGGAGCTGCACGGCGACCGTTACTTTGGCGACGACGCCGCTGTGGTGGCTGGCATTGGCTGGAAGGACAGGCGCCCCGTAACGGTCATCGCCATCGAGCGCGGCACCACGACCAAAGAGCGTATGCGCCGCAACTTTGGCATGGCGCATCCCGAGGGCTACCGTAAAGCGCGTCGCCTGATGCGCCAAGCCGAAAAGTTTGGTCGGCCGGTTCTGTGCCTGGTCGATACTTCGGGCGCGTTTTGCGGCATCGGTGCCGAGGAACGCGGTCAGGGCGAGGCTATCGCCCAGAATCTCATGGAGATGAGCGGCCTTAAGACGCCGATTGTCTCGGTGGTGACAGGTGAGGGCGGTTCTGGCGGCGCGCTGGCGCTGTCCGTGGCCGACCGCATCCTGATGCTCTCGAGCTCGGCCTATTCGGTCGTGAGCCCCGAGGCCTGTGCGTCGATCCTGTGGAAGGATACCGAGCGCGCGAATGAGGCCGCCGAGGCGCTTAAGCTCACGGCCCCCGATCTGTTGGCGCTCGGCATCATCGACGGCATTGTCGACGATAGGGGCCTGTCGCATGAGGAGATTGCCGGTGCCGTCATGTCCTCGGCATTTGATGCCTTCGATGCGCTTGGGCGGCTCGACGACGCGACCCTCACAAACCTCCGCTACGAAAAGTACCGCGCAATCGGTCAGTACCACACGATGTGACAAAGGGACAGCCCGCATGTCACATTGGGAAAGGCGTTCCATGCCACAAGTTTCTAACATCTCGTTTGCAACGACGGTTTCATCAAACGCCATGGCCGTGGTGGACTATCTGTCCAAAAGCATGATGTCGGCGCTGCCGTTTATTGTCTGCGCGGCGTTGTTCCGCACCGTCGCCGTCATTATGGGCGAAGGCATGCTGGGCCTGTGGTCTGCTGATTCCGAAATCTATCGCCTGTTCTACAGTTGGCTCTATAACGCCGGCTATTACTTTTTGCCCATTTATCTTGGTTGGGCGGCCGCCCGCCAGCTCGGTTGCTCGGAGCAGCTGGGCATGATGCTGGGCGGCGTATTGATTGCGCCCGATCTGCTTAAGCTCGTCGATGCCGCATCGACGACGGGGGCATCGATGACTTCCGTGTACGGTCTGCTTCCCGCGCCGGTCAACGATTACACGACGACTGTTATTCCGGTTCTCATCTCGGTGCCCGTGCTATGGCAGGTGGAGCGTTTCTTTCAGCGCGTTATCCCCAAGGCCGTCGCGTTTTCGTTCGTTCCGTTTGCAACCATGCTTGTCATGGTTCCGGTTTCGCTCTGTGTTACGGCACCGGCGGGCAGCTATCTGGGCATGCTGTTGGGCCAGCTTATGTTTATGCTTGGCAATTCCGGTGGCATCGTGTCGCTGCTCACGCTCATGGGGCTTGCCGCGGGCTGGGAGTTCCTTAAGATCGCGGGCGTCAGCAACGTCGTCCTATCGCTCGCCTACGCGCAGTTTATGAGTGTGGGAACGGATTCGTGCATCCTGATCGCCGCGACGATGGCAACGTTTGCCGTTTGGGGTATGCCCTTTGGCGCGTCGCTCCGCGTTGCGGATAAGGACGAGAAGGCGCTCATGCTGGGCTATTCAATCTCGGGCGTTCTTGGAGGCGTAAGCGAGCCGGCGCTGTACGGTTGCGGCTTTAAATATGGCAGGTGCCTGACGTGCATGGCCATTGGCGGCGCCGTCGGAGGCCTTGTTGCGGCCGTGGGCCACGTTACGGCTTATACCATCGGCATGACGAATGTCCTTATGGTCATTGGCTTTGCCACAGGTGGTTTTTCGAACCTGCTGTGGTGCTGCGTTGCCGGCGGCACGGCTTTTGTGGTGTCTGCGGCGCTGAGCTACTGCTTTGGCGTGGTGCCGGCGAAGGGGCAGGCGACGGGGGACGGAGCCGATTCGCCCGAAACAGTGGCGAGCGCTGCTGAAGTAAGCGCATAAACCTGTGCGACAAAAGGACGATCCCTTTGTCGTGTTCCAAGGCCGTGGCTCGTGTGGGCTGCGGCCTTTTTGTATCTGGGGGACAAAGTGGCTACACTACAATCCGGTCAAGCAATAGATATATATAGGTAGTACCGTGGGGGCGGATGTAGATGGTCGAGTGGATTGTTAAGCGCGCACAGGGTGACCGTGCGCGCGTGGGTACGTTGACGGGCGTGGTGTGTATTGTCGCCAATGTGGCTCTATGCGCTGCAAAGGGTGCAATTGGCGTGCTGTCGGGATCGGTTTCGATTGTGGCGGACGCTATGAACAACCTGTCCGACGCAAGCTCAAACATCGTGAGCGTGCTGGGCTTTAAGCTGGCGAGCAAGCCGGCCGACCCCGAGCATCCTTACGGCCACGGTCGCTACGAGTATCTCTCGGGTCTGGTCGTGGCGGCACTCGTGCTGCTGATTGGCGTTGAGCTGGTGAAGTCCTCGGTCGAGCGCGTCATCCACCCCGAACCTGTCGAGTTCTCGCTTGCCCTGGTGGCAGTTCTAGTGCTTTCGATGGTCGTTAAGCTGTGGATGGCGGCCCTCAACCAAAAGCTCGGCGATCGCATTGAGTCCGAGACGCTGCGTGCGACCGCGCAGGATTCCAAGAACGATGTTCTTGCCACGGGCGCCGTACTGGCGTGCGCAATTGTTTCGCAGGTGACGGGCATCAACCTTGACGCTTGGGTCGGCCTTGCCGTTGGTGCCTATATTGGCTGGAGCGGCTTTGAACTCATCCAGGATACGGTGAGCCCGCTTTTGGGCCAGACGCCCGATCCTAAGCTGGTCAAGCACATTCGAGACAAGATCATGAGCTATCCCGGCGTTTTGGGCGTTCACGATCTGATGGTTCACGACTATGGCCCGGGCAGGAAGTTCGCAAGCGCTCACGCCGAGATGGCGGCCGAAGCCAGCCCGATGGAAAGTCACGACACGCTCGATAACATCGAGCAGGCGTTTAGGAACGAGGACGGCATGATCGTCACGCTCCATTACGATCCCATCGTGACCGACGATCCCAAGGTGGCAAGCATGCGTTTGCGCATTAACGCCATGGCTCAACAAATCGATAGCCGCCTTTCGATTCACGACCTTCGCTGTGTGCCGGGTCCTACGCACACCAACGTGATCTTTGACTGCGTGCGTCCCTCGGATCTGCAGATGAGTGCCGAAGACGTAAAGCACGAGCTGGCACAACGGGTCGAATCGGAATATCCCAAGTCGATTGCCAAGATTACGATCGACGAAGACTACGTAGGGCATACCCACGAGTAGGGCTGTGCCGGCAAAGCAAGTTATACAGAAGGGGAGAGCATGAAGCGTCTATATCTACTTCGTCATGGCCAGACGGAATTCAACGTTAAAAAGCTCGTCCAGGGTCGCTGTGATTCATCGCTCACCGACTTAGGCCGTCAGCAAGCCGGGATGGCAGCCGCATGGCTCAAAGCCCACAACGTCGTTCCCGACAAAGTGGCCTCATCACCCTTAGGCCGAGCCATGGACACAGCTCAGCGCGTCGCATGCGAGCTCCTCGGCCCGGACGCAGCAGTCGAGCCCTGCGAAGGCATCATCGAGCGCTGCTATGGAACCTTCGAGGAAGGCCCGCACGACGCGCTGCCCACCGACGTCTGGGATCCAGGCGAAGATCTGGTCCCCTTTGGAGGAGAGGGAAGCAAAGCGTTGCAAGAACGCATGGTAGCCACCCTCACCAATCTCATGAGCGCCGAGGGCATCGAAACCCTCCTAGCAGTAAGCCACGGCAGCGCCAGCCGCCAATTCATCAAGGCTGCAGCCCCAGAGGGCTTCAAGCTCCCAGCAAAACTCCCCAACTGCGCCATCATGATCTTCAATTTCGATGAGGCAAAGCCACAAGCAGAAGGCGAGCCAATGCAATGCAAGTTCACCCTCCAGCAAATAGTGGACCCTCAACAAAGTAATTAGCTGAGCGAGCAGAGTTAAGCAGACATCAACGTGTCGTCTCCCGAGCTTGGCAGAGGGGCGGCGAAATATATTAAGTTTGTCGCGAGTTCCGCACGCAAAGGAAAGCACTTAATGTGCTTTCCGTCGTGAGCAGGACTGTAGAGCAGCAACCTTAATATGTCTCAGGCCCGCCCCCTCCGCCGCACACTGGGAACGTGCCACGCACTTTACCTGCGTAAACAATGTGAGTGAAATATGAATCTCGATGGATACGCCCGCAGCCGTGTATACTAAACAGCTGTGTGTAACCAGGGGAGTATTCTGGCTGGACAAAATGCCTGCTTAATAGGGTTGTCAGGTAGTCCGGGCGAAATACAAGGCTGGGGAGCACGTCGTGTAAGTAGTGGTCCTCTAGGGGCGTACGCTCGGTGGTGTACGCATTGTCCCAAGACCACGCGAGAGTTGGGATCATATCTTGATCAGCATGATTCTCGGCCGCAAGATTGGCATGACCCAGGTTTGGGACGAGGACGACAACGTCGTTCCCGTCACGGTCATCCAGGCTGGCCCCTGCGCTGTCTCGCAGGTTAAAACTCAGGCAACCGACGGCTATGACGCCGTCCAGATCGGTTTCGGCGACATCAAGGCCAAGAACGTGAACAAGCCCATGGCTGGTCACTTCGCCAAGGCTGGCGTCGAGCCTGTCCGTTTCCTTCGTGAGGTCCGCGTCGAGAACGGCGAGGAGCACAAGGTCGGCGAGGTCGTCACCGTCGCTGATTTCGCTGATGTCGAGAAGGTCGACGTCATCGGTACCTCCAAGGGTAAGGGCTTCCAGGGTCGCATCAAGCGCTGGGGTCAGCGCCGCGGTCCTATGACGCATGGTTCTCACTTCCAGCGTCACCCCGGTTCTATCGGTCAGTGCGCCTATCCTGCGCGCGTCCTCAAGGGCGTCAAGATGGCCGGTCACATGGGTAACGAGCGCGTTACCGTCAAGAACCTTTCCGTTGTCCGCATCGATGCCGAGCAGAACCTCATCTTGGTCAAGGGCGCTGTCCCGGGTGCCAAGAATGGTCTCGTCGCCATCCGTATGGCCTAAGGGCCCAGCCCATTTAGCCCAGCGTCATACCAAGGAGAACACTTAAATGGCAAAGTTTGAAGTAAAGAACAGCGAGGGCAAGAAGGTCGCCGAGGCCGAGCTCGCCGCTGAGGTGTACGGCATCGAGCCGAACATCCACGTTATGCACCACATCGTCAAGTGCCAGATGGCCTCTTGGCGTCAGGGCACCCAGTCCGCTAAGGGCCGCTCTGAGGTTTCCGGTGGCGGCAAGAAGCCTTGGCGTCAGAAGGGCACCGGCCGTGCCCGCCAGGGTTCCATCCGTGCTGCTCAGTGGCGTCACGGTGGCGTTGTCTTCGCCCCCAAGCCCCGTTCCTACGCTAAGCGTATGAACAACAAGGAGGTCAAGCTGGCTATGCGCTCCGCGCTGTCCGCCAAGCTGGCCGATGGCGAGCTCGTGCTCGTCGACGACTACGGCTTCGAGAAGCCTTCCACCAAGGCTGCCGTTGCCATGCTCAAGGCTCTCGGCCTTGAGGGCAAGCGTCTGACCATCATCGTTCGCGATGAGGACGTCAACGCCTACCTGTCGTTCCGCAACATTCCCAAGACGTTCATCATCACTGCCGACGAGGCCAACACCTACGATCTCGTCAACAACAACGCTGTGCTGATGCCCGCCGACATCGCCGCTCACTTCGGGGAGGTGCTTGCATAAATGACCGCCCACGAGATCATCATCCGTCCGATCGTGTCCGAGCGTTCCTTCTCCGGCATGGAGCTGAACAAGTACACGTTCGAGGTCGCCAAGGATGCTAACAAGTATCAGATCAAGGACGCTGTCGAGGAGATCTTCGGCGTCAAGGTCGTTCGCGTGAACACCCTGACGGTCAAGCCCAAGACCAAGCGCGTGCGCTATGTCGCCGGCAAGACCCGTTCTTGGAAGAAGGCCATCGTCACGCTGGCCGAGGGCGACACCATCGAGGTCTTTGGCAACCAGGCCTAAGACTCGCTGCTGTTGAGTGAGCTCATGCCTCCCAAATAGGGGAGGCGAGAGCTCAAGGTTTTGGGCGTATTAAATGGACACGCCCGGAACCGTGTATACGTCCGGTGTCATCGCACCCGAGGCAGAACCTCGAATCCCTGTCTGCGATGGCTAACGGATTCCTATTGAAAGGGATTGTAATGGCTGTAAAGCACCTTAAGCCGACCTCCGCTGGTAGGCGTTGGCAGACGATCTCCGACTTCTCCGAGATCACCTGCACCAAGCCCGAGAAGTCTCTTCTCGAGCCCCTGCCCAAGAAGGCCGGTCGTAACAACAACGGCCGCATCACCACCCGCCACCAGGGCGGCGGCGTTAAGCGTCGTTACCGCGTGATCGACTTCAAGCGCAACAAGGACGGCGTGCCCGCCAAGGTTGCCACGATCGAGTACGATCCGAACCGTTCCGCTCGCATCGCTCTGCTGCACTACGCTGACGGTGAGAAGCGCTACATCCTGGCCCCCAAGGGCCTCGAGGTCGGTCAGACCATCATGTCCGGTTCTGACGCCGACATCAAGCCGGGCAACGCTCTGCCCCTCGCCGACATCCCCGTCGGTACGCTCATCCATGCCGTCGAGTTCCAGCCGGGCAAGGGCGCTGCTATCGCCCGTTCCGCCGGTAACTCCTGCCAGCTGATGGGTAAGGAGGGCAAGTACGCTATCGTCCGTATGCCTTCCTCCGAGATGCGCCGCATCCTCGTTACCTGCCGCGCCACCGTCGGTGAGGTCGGCAACGCCGATCACTCCAACATCGTCATCGGCAAGGCCGGCCGTAAGCGTCACATGAACGTGCGCCCGACCGTCCGCGGTACCGTCATGAACCCTGTCGACCACCCGCACGGCGGTGGCGAGGGCAAGAACCACACCTCTGGTCGTCCCTCCGTTACCCCCTGGGGTAAGCCGACGAAGGGCCTTCGTACGCGCAAGAAGAAGAAGGTCTCGAACCAGCACATCATTCGTCGCCGTAAGAAGTAATTTCGGATACCGAGTTTTAGGAGAAAGCACTTATGAGCAGAAGTCTCAAAAAGGGCCCGTTCGTGGAGACTCGCCTTCTCTCGCGTATCACCGCGATGAACGAGGCTGGCAAGAAGGACGTCGTGAAGACCTGGTCCCGCGCGTCCACCATCTTCCCCGAGATGGTTGGTCACACCATCGCCGTCCACGACGGCCGCAAGCATGTGCCCGTGTATGTTACCGAGTCCATGGTTGGTCACAAGCTCGGCGAGTTCGCGCCGACTCGTACGTTCCGTGGCCACAAGGCCAAATAGGGGGTTAACCGTAAATGGCAACTAAGTCTATTGAAACTGAGGCCACCGAGGTTCGCGCCGTCGCTAAGTACGTGCGTGTTTCCCCCAGCAAGGCCCGCCTGGTGGTCGATCTGATCCGCCGCAAGCCTGTCGCTCAGGCCTTCGACATCCTCCACTTCTGCGACCGCGCCGTCGCCGTGGATGTCGAGAAGGTTCTCCGTTCCGCCGTTGCGAACGCCGAGAACAACAACGGTCTGCGTGCCGACAACCTGGTTGTCGCCGCTGCCTATGTTGACGAGGGTCCGACGCTTAAGCGCATCCGTCCCCGCGCCAAGGGTTCCGCTTCTCGCATTCTGAAGCGTACTTCCCACATCACCGTCGTCGTTGCTCCTCGAAAGGAGGCGTAAAGCTGTATGGGTCAGAAAGTCTACCCCACCGGCTTCCGTCTTGGCATCACCGAGAACTGGCGCTCCCGCTGGTTCGCAGAGAAGGATTACGCTAAGACCCTCGGTAACGATCTCGAGATCCGCAAGTACCTCGAGAAGCGTCTTTCCCGCGCAGCTGTCTCCCGCGTCGAGATCGAGCGCGCTGGCGACAAGGTGAAGGTCATCATCCTCACCGCTCGCCCTGGCGTTGTCATCGGTAAGAAGGGTGCCGAGATCGATACCCTCCGCACCGAGCTCGAGAAGGTTGCTGGCGTCTCCAAGGGCCAGCTCTCCGTCGACGTTGTCGAGATCAAGCGCCCCGAGCTCGACGCCAACCTCGTTGCTCAGTCTATCGCCGAGCAGCTCGAGGGCCGCGTTGCCTTCCGTCGCGCCATGCGCAAGGCTGTCCAGTCCGCCCGCAAGGCCGGCGCTAAGGGCATCCGTATCCAGTGCTCCGGTCGTCTCGGCGGTGCCGAGATGGGCCGTCGTGAGTGGTACCGTGAGGGTCGCGTGCCTCTGCACACCCTCCGTGCCAAGATCGACTACGGCACGGCTGTCGCCAGCACCACCATGGGCGCTTGCGGCGTGAAGGTCTGGATCTACCTGGGCGAGAAGCTCCCGGGCCAGCCTGTTCCCAACCCTGCACTCGAGGGCTCTTCCCGTCCTCGTCGTCGTAACTCCGAGAGGAGGGGTCAGTAGTGCTTGCCCCTAAGCGTATTCTTCACCGCAAGGTACAGCGTGGCTCCATGAAGGGCCAGGCCAAGGGTAATACCGAGCTGCATTTCGGCGAGTTTGGTATCCAGGCTCTCGAGGCCCATTGGATCACCAACCGTCAGATCGAGGCCGCTCGTATTGCCATGACCCGCTACATGAAGCGTGGCGGTCGTGTCTACATCACGATCTTCCCCGATAAGCCCATCACCAAGAAGCCTGCCGAGACTCGCATGGGTTCTGGTAAGGGTAACCCCGAGGAGTGGGTGGCCGTCGTCAAGCCCGGCCGCATCATGTTCGAGGTCAAGGGCGTGCCCGAGGAGGTCGCTCGCGAGGCTCTGCGTCTTGCACAGCACAAGCTTCCCATCAAAACCAAGATTGTTGCTGCCAAGAACGCTGAGCAGCGCATCGAGAAGGAGATGGCTGAGGAGGCCGCTCTCGAGGCCAAGTGGGCTGCTGAGGACGCCGCCGCCGCCAAGGAGGAGAACTAATGAAGCCCGCAGAGATTCGTGAGCTCTCGGACGCTCAGCTCGTTGAGAAGCTGAAGGAAATGCGCGCCGAGCTCTTTAACCTTCGTTTCCAGATGGCCACCAGCCAGCTGGACAACACCGCTCGCGTCAACACCGTGAAGAAGGACATCGCTCGCGTCCTCACGGAGCAGCGCGCCCGCGAGATCGCAGCGGAGAAGTCCGCTGTCGCCGAGTAGGACCTAAGGAGAGAACATGACTGATTCGCGTAACTCGCGTAAGGTCCGTACGGGTGTCGTTACCTCCGTCTCCGGTGCCAAGACCATTGTTGTCACCATCACCGAGCGCAAGCGTCACCCCAAGTACGGCAAGATGATGACCAGCTCCAAGAAGCTGCACGCTCACGACGAGGAGTGCACGGCTGGCGTGGGCGATACCGTCCGCGTTATGGAGACCCGTCCTATGTCCAAGATGAAGCGTTGGCGCCTCATCGAGGTCGTCGAGCGCGCTAAATAAGCAGTCGCTCTTACGACTTGTACGTTTCCGAAGATGTGCGTATGCCTGGCTTGCATACCACGGGCCGTATAAAGGCTGCGCACCTCTCTTCGGTTCTTAGTTCGGAGGAACATCTACCATGATTCAGATGCAAACCATGCTGAACGTCGCCGACAACTCCGGCGCTCGCAAGATTCGCTGCATCAAGGTGCTTGGCGGTTCCAAGCGTCGTTATGCAGGCATCGGCGATGTGTTCATCGGTGCTGTCCAGGAGGCTACCCCTGGCGCCAACGTCAAGAAGAAGGACGTTGTCCGTTGCGTCGTCGTTCGCACCGTTAAGGAGATCCGCCGCAAGGATGGCTCCTACATTCGCTTTGATGAGAACGCCTGCGTTGTCATCAACAACGATGGTTCGCCCGTCGGCACCCGTATCTTCGGGCCTGTCGCTCGCGAGCTTCGTGACAAGAAGTACATGAAGATCGTCTCGCTCGCTCCCGAGACCCTGTAGTTAGGGGAGATATATGTATATCAAGAAGGGCGATAAGGTCCAGGTTCTCTCTGGTAAGGATCGCGGCAAGCAGGGCGTTATCCTGCGTGCTCTCCCCGCCGAGAACAAGGTCGTTGTCGAGGGCGTTTCGGTCGTCAAGAAGGCCGTCAAGCCCAACGCTGCCAACCAGCAGGGCGGCATCGTTTCGCAGGAGGCTCCCATCGACGCCTCCAACGTCAATCTCGTTTGCCCCGAGTGCGGTAAGGTTACCCGCGTCGGTCACGAGAAGGACGGCAAGAACAAGCTGCGCGTCTGCAAGAAGTGCGGCCACAAGTTCTAAGCTGCCCGCAACATCAAGTTGCTAGCAAAGGCCCGGATGCCCCACGGCACCCGGGTCTTTTTCTATCCCTACTCATTGGGGACAGACTTAAATGAGTACCCTAACTGGGTAAGCATAAATGAGCGGGTCGTGCTGTATAAATTGCTTGTGTGCGCGTTTATGCGCGTTAGATTGCGTTTAATTACGCAGCTATGCGTATATATGAACCGTTTACGGGGCAATAATGACCGTTTAGCGGTGAGATACGCAAGAACGCGCACAGACGCGCGTGTTTGTGCGAATATAGGGCTGTTAGAAATGAAGGACTTCCGATGACTCAGGAGGCACTCATGGCAGATTCCAAACAGGCTCCGCTCGACGCCGAAGCAGCCGCTAAGGCGGCGTTTGCCTCGGTCCAGGATCGGCCGTTCCCCGACGACATTTTTACGGCTCCCGAGCTTCGCTGGGCTGTGATCGGTTGCGGCGTTATTGCCAACCAAATGGCCCAGTCCCTCGCGCTGGCCGGCCGCAAGCTTGCGGGCGTCGCCAACCGCACGCTGTCCAAGGCCCAGGCTTTTGCTGAGCAGTATGGCATCGAGAAGGTCTATGAAACGGTTGAGGACCTCTATGCCGATCCGGATATCGACGCCGTCTATATCACCACGCCGCACAACACGCATATCACCTATCTGCGTGCCGCTCTGGCAGCTGGTAAGCACGTACTCTGCGAGAAGGCCATTACCCTCAACTCTGCCGAGCTCGACGAGGCCCGTGCCATCGCCGACGAGCACAACGTGGTCCTTATGGATGCCACCACGGTGCTCCACATGCCCTTGTATCAGGAGCTGCGCCGCCGCATGGATGCCGGCGACTTTGGACGCATGAACCTCGCCCAGCTCAACTTTGGCAGCTACAAGGAGTACGGCGACCTGACCAACCGCTTTTACAATCGCAACCTTGCTGGCGGTGCCATGCTCGATATTGGCGTCTATGCCTTGTCCGTCATGCGCCTCTTTATGGCAAGCCAGCCCGCTGAGGTCGTTTCGCTGGGCAACACCTGCGAGACTGGCGTTGACGTCGCGGGTGGCATCGTCTGCCGAAATGCCGAGCAGCAGCTGGGCGTCGTGAGCCTTACGCTCCACTCCAAGCAGCCCAAGCGCTCGGTCATCAGCTTTGACAATTGCTATGTCGAGGTCAACGAGTATCCGCGCGCCGATCACGCGACGATCGTGTGGACCGCGGACGGTCATCGCGAGGAGGTCGCCGCGGGCACCGAGGCTTATGCCCTGTGCTACGAGATGGCCGACCTGGAGAAGGCCGTTGCCGGCGATGATTCGAAGCGCGAGCTTCTGGGCTATGCTTCTGATGTTATGGAGCTGATGACCAAGCTCCGCGCCGACTGGGGAGTCGTGTACCCCGAGGAGGAGTAAGCGATGCTTGCGGAAGATAGGCTCAACGCGATTGTGTCGATGGTGCAGCAGGCCGGCTCGGTTACCGTGCCGGAGCTTGCCGAAGCCCTGGGCGTGACGCCGTCCACCATTCGCCGTGACCTGCAGACGCTCGACCGCGCACACCGTATCGCCAAGGTGCACGGAGGCGCGACGAGTCTGGAACGCGCGCACGTGACGCGCGACCTGACGATCAGCGAGCGCAGTGATCTCCATAACGATGACAAGGAGCGCATCTGCGCCCGTGCCGCGGCTCTGGTGGAGCCCGATAGCTTTGTGTATATCGATTCGGGCTCCACGACCCTCAAGCTCATCGAGCATCTTCCGCGCCTTGAGGGTGTCACCTATGTGACCGATTCCGTGCTCCATGCTCAGCATCTCGCCCTGCGTGGTATGCGCACCGTGGTGCTAGGCGGCGAGCTCAAGCCCGAGACCGAGGCGCTCGTCGGTCCCGACGCCTTGGCAACCCTGGACCGCTATAACTTCAACTGCGGCTTTTGGGGTTCCAATGGCATCGCCGCCGAGCAAGGTCTCACCACACCGGATATCGAGGAAGCGCAAGTCAAGCGTATCTCGATGCGCCATACCGCCAAACGCTTCGTAATCTCAGACGCCAGCAAATTCGGCATGGTGGCGCCCGTCAAGTTCGCGGACTTCCGCGACGCAACGATTCTTACCGCGGGCGAGGTGCCAGCCAAGTACCAGTCGATGGACAACGTCATCACGGTCTAGCGACAGGGCAAGGTCAAAACCATTTAGGTTCCTCAATAGAAAAGCGGCAACACCCTCGATGGGCGATGCCGCTTTTGTTGTCTGCCGTTTTGTCTAAATCTGTAACAACTAGACCGTTAAAAGTGGGCTAGGTGTTACAGATTGAGATACTTCCGAACCTTGCCGTCCCTTTGTCTCGATCTGTAACATCTGGGACCGATTTTGACGAGTAATTGTTACAGATTGAGATTTTCCCTTGAGGGGGATTCGAATGTCTCGATCTGTAACGGATAGACCGGAAAATGGGTTCTAACTGTTACAGATCGAGACGTTTTGGGACCGCGGCTGAGCCATTGCGGCAAAGCCACCACAAAGGTGCCTGCCCTTTTTGGCAGGTTTTAGGGCTCCCAGGGGCAGGGGGCTTCGATGTGGATGTGCTCACCGGTTACGGGATGCGTAAAGGACACGCTGTGGGCATGGAGCATCAGGCCGCAGGGGCGCGGCGTTCCGTACAGGTCGTCGCCAACCAGGGGATGACGCTCGCTCGCCAGGTGCACACGGATTTGGTGTTTGCGGCCGGTGAGCAGCTCGACATCGATATACGAGCGTGTGGGCAGGCCACGACGGCTCTTAAGACGCTTGAGCACCTTCACGCGCGTCTGAGACGGCTTGCCGCTGGCGCCAACGCGCATCTTGCGGCTATCGTGACGGTCGCGGGCGATGGGCTTGTCGATGAGCTTTTCGTCCCAGTCGATCTTGCCCTCGGCGAGCGCGAGGTAGTGCTTTTCGAAAGCGTGGTCGATGACCATCTGGTCAAAGGCAGGTTGCGTCTGCTTGTCGAGCGAGAACAGCACCACGCCGGTGGTGTCACGGTCCAGGCGGTTGAGCGGCTGCATGTCGGTCGCGGCAAAGCCGTCGCCCATCGCCAGCAGCAGGTCGCTGGCGTAGTCGGTGAGCGTGCGCTCGCCGGTGCCGTCGCCGTGGACGATCATGCCGGCGGGCTTGTCGATGGCCATGAGCCAGGCGTCGCAGTAGAGGACTTGAGGTTCTTCGTTCACGTGTAAGCCTTTCGGTTAGCTGATTCCCACAAACATGCAGCCCGAGGTCGCCCCGCGCAGACGGGCGGCGGGCTTGCGGCCGGCCTGCGCGGCCTCGACGGCACGACGGACGCGGGCGACGGCACGGCCCACCTCATCCGTCTCGAGCAGCGTTCCGTCCACCATGAGACGACGCACGCCGGCATCGAGCAGCTGAGGAACCTGCGGCGTGAGGTCGATGGGGTAAGCATCGTACAGGCGAGAGCGGCCGTGGATGTCGGTACGCACCGGCATGACCTTTCCGTCGATATTCTTGAGCGAGAGCTTGCGGACACGCAGGCGGCAGTTGGCGCAATCGTGGATGCAGCCGTTGGCAACCTGCAGAATGCAATGCTCGCTTGTCATGACGCGCGGCCGGCCAAAGACGGTGATGCCCAGAGTCGCGGGCGCGGCGGCGCCGAGCGAGACAATCTCGTCGAGTGTGATCTCGGGCGAGAGCCAAAACGCACCGGCTCCGCGCTCGGCAAGCGCCTCCATGCAGGGCGTGTTGTGCACCGGCAGGCAAGAGCGAATCTCGGCCGTGGCGCCAACCTGGGCGGCCAGGGCAAGCTCAGAGATGTTGCCAATAGCGACCGTGGCGCCGGCAACAACCCACGGGTCGACGCGCTCGTGGTCAACGGCACGGCAGACCTCGTCGAGCACGGGCACGATGCCCTGCTCAAACGCATCGGCGGGGGAGAGCTCGGCCGCATCGAGCGCGTCGGTGGTCATGTAGATGCGCGTTGCACCCTCCGCTCGCGCTGCCTCGGCGGCCTCGAGCGAGGTGACGGTGGCGCAGATCTGCGGCTCGTCGCGGTAGTGCTCGGGCATGGGCCGCGTACATTTGTCGAGCACCGGCAGCTCGAGCGTGCGGGCACGCTCGTCATACGGTGCCAGAATGGCCTCCTCCAGCGCCTTGCAGGCGGCGGCGCGCACCTTGTGCACAGCGGAGAAGCCCATGCCGCAGCCCTTATCGAGCGCCACATCAAAGCTCGCGGACTCAAAGGGCGAGGACCCCATGCGGCCCACATGCTCTACCAGATCGGACGCCTCGACCGCGCGGGTCTTGGCGGCCTCGACGGTAAAGCCCGTGGCCGTGGCCGTAAGCGAAGGGGCGTCGCAGCAAGTAAGCGTGACGGCAAACGGTTCGCCCAAACGCGCCACAACGGTTACATCAACGGCGCGGCGGCGCAGCACATCGCGCTTGAGCGCGGCGCCGGCAGCGTCAATGGCGCGCTGGCTTCGAATCACGCGCACGCGGCAGCCCTCGGGCATGCTGCGAGGCACGCGGCACTCGATGATGTCACCGGCGGCGGCATCATCGGCGGCAATGGTGGTCAGGAACTGGTCAAACTCGTTATCGTGGCGAAGCTCCAGCAGGTCGCCCTTGCCCACGGGCTCAAACAACTCAATGCGGGCGATGGCGGCGCGCCGACGGCGGTCGTCGGGCTTGAGGCCGCGCACATCGCGGTTGGCCGGGCGGCTGCCCAGCACCGTGCCCACGATCTGGCCGCGGTTGTTGGAGCGCTCGTAGCTCATCATCTCGTCACCCGAGGTACCGTCTTGGTAGGCGTGCGTAAAGTCGCGGTTAAAGCAGCGCTTGAGCTGTCGCTGGCGGGCTGCATCCTCATCCTTGGAGGTCGAAACATCGGCCAGCATGTCATCAATCTGATGACGATACACGTCGACGATGGAGTACACGTAATCGGGGGCCTTCATGCGGCCCTCGAGCTTGAGCGATGCGGCGCCGGCGTCATACAGACGGCGAACAAGCTGCGAAGTGTTGGTGTCGCGCGGGCATAGCGCACGCTCGCGACCGGCAGGGGAGAGCGAGCGGCCGTTCTCGTCGATCAGCTCGTAGGGCAGGCGGCAGGGCTGGGCGCACATGCCGCGGTTGGCCGAGCGGCCCGCCATGGCAAAGCTCGAGAGCAGGCACAGGCCCGAGTAACAAAAGCAGATGGCACCGTGGCTAAAGACCTCGAGGTCCACATCGGGTGCGGCGTCGTGGATGGCGACGATCTCGTCAATGGAGAGCTCGCGCGACAAGGTCACTCGGTCGGCGCCCTGCTCACGGCACCAAAGGGTTCCGCGGTCGTCGTGGATGTTTGCTTGGGTTGAGATGTGCGTCTCGATGCCGGGCATGGTGCGCTTGACTTCAAAGAACAGACCCCAGTCCTGGATAATGAAGGCGTCGGCGCCCAGCGTTGAGCAGCGATAGATGAGTTGCAGCGCATCGTCCATCTCGGACTGCTTGATGACGATGTTGACCGTGACGTAGACGCGCGACCCGGCTAGATGTGCGGCGCGGCAGGCTTGCTCAAAGGTCTCGTCGGTAAAGTTGGTGGCCTTGCGGCGGGCGTTGAAGCTGCCCATGCCGCAGTAGATGGCGTCTGCCCCGGCGGCGAGTGCGGCGGCAAAGGGCTCGGGTCCTCCGGCGGGCGCTAAAAGCTCGGGTCTGCGGTTGGTGGTTCGACTGGCGGTTGCGGTCATATCCTGCCTTTCAAAATGCTCAGATACTCAAAAGTATAGTGGCGTCGCTGCGGTGGGCGACGCCCGCAGCCTAAGCAGGACAAAGTCTTCAGCAGCTTGGACTGGCTGCTCCACATGAGAACCGTTCAGCGGTTCGGGGAAACCGTTGGGCGATAAAATATTCTCGCAACGTGATAATAATCTTGCATCGCGCGGAAACCTTGAGTACTATCCCAATCAAGCGCGGTGTTCAGACCGAACTGTGCCTCCCGGTGTGAACACCGCGCTCACGCTCTCTCAATTGATCGTAAGGAGAAAAACATGAGCAAGACCGTCGTGTCTTCCGATAACGCACCCGCAGCCATCGGCCCGTATTCCCCCGGTATCCAGGCCGGCAACATGGTGTTCCTGTCCGGCCAGCTGGGCATCGATCCCGCGACTGGCAAGATGCCCGAGGGCGTCGAGGCCCAGGCCAAGCAGTCCCTCGCCAACGTTGAGGCCCTGCTGACCGCTGCCGGCGCTACCTTTGCCGATGTCGTCAAGACCACGGTCTACCTGGCCGACATCGCCGACTTCGCTGCCGTGAACGAGATCTACGCTTCCAAGTTCGAGGCTCCGTTCCCCGCGCGCAGCGCTTTCCAGGTTGCCGCTCTTCCGGCCGGCGGTCTGGTCGAGATCGAGGTCGTCGCCGCTCTCTAAGGCGTTGGCCACAACTAAACATGACATGCAAAAAGACCCTGCAGCGCGTGCGAGCTGCAGGGTCTTTTATCAAGTGACGGATCGCTTGTGGAGCCGCACTCCATTTTGCTCGTTAGCCTTCCTTTCGGACTTTTTGCAGGTAGCGGTAGACGCTGGGCTCCGAGATGCCCAGCGCGGTGGCGGCGCAGGCAACAGCGCCCTTGAGCATGAACACCCCGTTGCCGTTGAGGTGGCGAATGACGTCCACGCGGTCGCTCTGACCAAGCGACGCTACATCCAGCCCGCGCGCGCTCAGCAACTCGGCAATGCTGCGGTCGATGAGCTCCTGTGTGGACTCCGAAAGGCTTTCGACCTCGATAGGGGCGGGCTCCGTGCGCGTCGGCGCTGCGTCGAAGCACGCCATGAGCTGCTGCGCCATGGCGTTGATGGAACGCACGGTCGAGAGATCGGTGTTGACGCAGAGCATACCGACGATCTCGTCATTCTCGCGGATAAAGTACGTCGCTGACTCCAACGTCTTGCCGCCGGCACCGCGCCCCTCGTAGCCCGTAATAAACGGCAGGTCGCGATACTTGGCGTCGTGCATGATCTTGAGCGCAAGATCGGTGGCGGGACCGCCAATCTTGCGGCCGCTCACGATGCCGTTGCGAATATCGACGATGGCGTGGTCGGGATCCGAGAAATCGTGCAGCACGATCTCGCTGTTTTTGCCGAGTATCTGCTCCAGAAAATCGACCATCGGCAAAAAGCGACGTACGGTCTCGTTCACGGGCAACTCCTTTGGGTGAAATCGGAAATGTTCATAACAATTTTTTCTCATGGTAACACGCTGCCCATCATCTCGTATATCCGCAGGTACATTGCGTAATGCAGACGAACGGTAGGAATTTAGCGGTAAACGGTTGACCAAAAGAAAAGTTAGATGTTATTTTGACCAGACACTTTCCTGACCTGCGGAAATGCGTTATTTCAGCTGAAGAATAGTCTGATAACAAAAAATTATTATTGAGAATGAGAATCATCTTTAATACGATATGCAATGAAGGCACAACCTCAACCCCGCACTGCGTCACAATAGAGCGTTAGATGCGAAAACAACTACTTCGAGGATTGGTGGTCAAATGACCCAGGAGACGGTTACGAACGGCACTGAAGCCCTGTTCACTCGCGAAGGCATGCCTCCCGTTAAGGAAATGATCCCGTGTGCCCTTCAGCACGTACTGGCATCGTTTGCCGGCATCATTACCCCGGCGGTCATCATGGCCGGCGTCTACGGCTTTAATAGCCAGCAGAGCACCGACATCATCCAGGTCGCGCTCATTCTTTCGGCGATCGATACGGCCCTTCAGGCCTTCGCTCCCTTCCGTCGCATCGGCGGCGGCCTGCCCATCGTCATGGGCGTTTCGTTCGCGTTCCTGCCGGCCCTGCAGGCCATGGGTGCCTCGGGCTTTAGCTTTGGCGCACTGCTGGGCGGCGAGATCGTCGGCGGCGCCGTCGCGGTCCTCTTTGGTCTGGCCTACAGCAAGATCAAGTGGCTGTTCCCGCCCGTCGTGACCGGTACGGTCATCTTCTCCATCGGCGTTTCGCTGTATCCCACGGCCGTCAAGTATATGGCCGGCGGTATGGGTACGCCGCTGTGGGGCACCCCGCAGGCCTGGTGCGTCGCTCTTATCACCTTCGCCGTGGTCTTTGCGCTCGCCAACTTTGGCAAGGGCACGCTCAAGCTGGGATCCGTGTTCTTTGGCATGATCGTTGGCATGATCGTCTCCATCCCCTTTGGCATGATCGACTTCTCCAGCGTCGCCACCGCTCAGGTCTTCGCCCTTCCCAAGCTCATGCCCTACGCGCTCGAGTTTGATCCCGAGGTCTGCATTACCCTCGCCGTCGTGTTCCCCATGGTTGCTATTCAGGTTATCGGTGACGTCTCCGCCGCCTGCCTGGGCTCCATCGACCGTATGCCCACCGAGCGTGAGCTCTCCGGCGCTATCGTGTCCCAGGGCCTCACCTCTATGGTCGGCGGCCTGCTGGGCGGTCTTCCCACCAGCGCCCTTGGCCAGAATGTGGGCATCATCTGCTCCAACAAGGTCGTCAACAAGTGGGTCTTTGTGATCATCGCGGCCGTCTTTGCCATCGCCGGCCTGTTCCCGCAGCTTTCTGCCGTCCTTTCCGCTATCCCGCAGCCCGTCATCGGCGGCGCGACCGTCGGCGTCTTTGGCACCATCACCATGAACGGCGTGCGCATGTTCACCCGCGAGGGCCTCACGCAGCGCACTACCACTATCGTCGGCACCTCCGTCGTCTTTGGCCTGGGTATCTGGATGGCCAGCGGTTGCCTTGCCGGCGAGGGTATGCCCGCCTGGGTGTCCACCGTCATCGGCTCCAATGCCGTAACCCCCACCGCCATCATGGCCATTGTCCTTAACCTGATCCTTCCGCAGACGCCGGTCGTGGCTCAGCATATCGATGCTGCCAAGGACGCTGCCGTGGATCTGGTCTTGCCCGAGAGCAAGAAGTAACCAATTCGGTGCTATTCGTCGGCGGACGCATCGCCTCGTCCGCCGACGTCATGCGGCGCCAAGCCGCACTTCAAAGGGTTTGTCCCTTTGGTGAAGCGTTGACGGGAGAGGGCCCGTTTCCGGTGTAGGCCGGCGCTTCGCACTCCGCCATGTCAGAGGTGTCAAACCCCGCCCCTGATGTTGAAGGGAGCATCCATGCTTCTGGTCGCTAACGGTTCCGTCTTTACTCGCAACGCTCAGACCCCGTTTATTCCAAACGGTGCGGTCGCCATTGACGGAGATACGATCGTCGAAGTAGGTCCCGAGTGCGAGCTCAAGGCCAAGTACCCGGATGCCGAGTACGTCGACGCCCAGGGCAACCTCATCATGCCCGGACTTATCAACTGCCACACCCACATCTACTCGGGTCTGGCCCGCGGCCTTGCCATTAAGGGCTGCAACCCCACCAACTTCCTGGAGAATCTTGAGCAGCAGTGGTGGAAGATCGATGACAACCTGACGCTCGACGGCACCAAGGCCAGCGCCTATGCCACGATTCTTGACTCCATCCGCGATGGCGTCACCACGATCTTCGATCACCATGCGAGCTTCTGCGAGATCCCGGGAAGCCTCTTCACCATTAAGGACGCAGCTCAGGAGCTGGGCATGCGTTCGTGCCTGTGCTACGAGGTCTCTGATCGCCGCGGCCAGGAAAAATGCGACCAGGCCATTGCCGAGAACGCCGAGTTTGCCCAGTGGGCCGCCAAGGAGCGTCACGATAACGATAACCACATGATCGCCGCCATGTTTGGCGGTCACGCCACCTTTACGCTGTCGGACGAGACCATGGACAAGATGGCTGAGGCCAACAACGGCCTGACCGGCTTCCACATCCATGTGTGCGAGGGCATGAACGACGTGTGGGATTCCCGCCTCAACCGCGGTGGCATCAGCCCGGTCGAGCGCCTGCTGCAGCACAACCTGCTGGGTCCCGACACCATGCTGGGCCACTGCATCCACGTGACGCCTGCCGAGATGGATATCGTCAAGGAGTCCGGCACCTGGCTCGTCAACAACCCCGAATCCAATATGGGCAACGCCGTGGGCTGCGCCCCCGTGCTCGAATTCTTCCGCCGCGGCATTCCTGTGTGCATGGGTACCGACGCCTACACCCACGATATGCTCGAGAGCCTTAAGGTCTTCCTGATCATTCAGCGCCACAACGCCGCCATGCCCAACGTGGGCTGGTGCGAGGCCATGACCATGCTGTTCGAGAACAACGCCAAGATGGCGAGCAAGTACTTCGATCGCAAGCTCGGTGTGCTCGAGGCCGGCGCTGCCGCCGACGTCATCGTCATGGATTACAAGCCCTTTACGCCGCTGAGCGAGGAGAACATCGACGGCCACATGCTCTTTGGCATGATGGGCAAAAACTGCCGCACCACCATCATCAACGGCCGCGTCCTGTACAAGGATCGCGAGTTCGTTGGGATTGATGAGGACAAGATCAACGCGTGGACCATGGCTGAGTCCAAGAAGCTCTGGAGCACGCTCAACGATCGCGCCTACTAATTACAAGTAGATTCACGCGCGTCGGATGTTTCGCCGCATCCGACGCGCGTATAGGCGGCCTCCGCGGGGTCGCCGGCGCTGTGCTAGCGCTACACCGTATTTGCGCCCGCCGCGCGGTCTCGCCGGGCGTTACAGAGAGGAGCTCATTATGAGCGACATCATGAGGCCGATCCCGTTTTCGCAGCTGATGAACTGGATCATCGAGGAGCACAAGACTCAGGGCGCCGTCTTTGGCGTGCGCAAGATGGTCACGACCAACCAGGAGGGTGCGCTTCCCATTTTTGACGAGCGCATCGAGACTCCGTTTGGCCCGGCCGCCGGTCCCAACACGCAGCTGGCCCAGAACATCGTGGCCTCTTATGTGGCTGGTTCCCGCTTCTTTGAGCTTAAGACCGTTCAGGTTATGGACGGCGAGGAGCTCTCCAAGTGCGTTAACAAGCCCTGCATTGTGGCGCAGGACGAGTGCTACAACTGCGAGTGGTCGACCGAGCTCGAGGTTCCGCAGGCCTTTGCCGAGTACGTGAAGGCATGGTTCGCCTGCCACCTGATCGCTCGCGAGTACGGCCTGGGCAGCCCGGACGGCTTTGTCTTTAACATGTCGGTGGGCTATGACCTGGAGGGCATTAAGAGCCCCAAGGTCGATGCGTACATTGAGGGCATGAAGGACGCCAGCGGCTCCGAGGTTTGGAACGAGTGCCGCACGTGGGCGCTCGCTAACCTGGACAAGTTTGAGCATGTCGATGCTGCGTTTGTCGAGTCCATCCCGGCGCGCGTCTCCAACTCCATTACCGAGTCCACGCTGCACGGCTGCCCGCCCGCCGAGATCGAGCGCATCGCGACCTACCTCATCACCGAGAAGGGCCTCAACACCTACATCAAGTGCAACCCCACGCTGCTGGGCTATGAGTTTGCCCGCCAGCGCCTCAACGAGCTGGGCTTTGACTACATCGTCTTCGATGACACGCACTTCCGCGAGGACCTGCAGTGGGCCGATGCCGTGCCCATGTTCGAGCGCCTGATTGCCCTGTGCGCCGAGCGCGGTTTGGAGTTTGGCGTCAAGCTCACCAACACCTTCCCCGTCGATGTGACGAGGAACGAGCTGCCCTCCACCGAGATGTACATGTCGGGCCGTTCGCTGTTCTCGCTGACCATCGAGGCCGCCCGCCGCATTACCGAGCAGTTCGATGGCAAGCTGCGCATCAGCTACTCCGGCGGTGCTACGGTCTACAACATCCGCGCCCTGTACGATGCCGGCATTTGGCCCGTCACCCTGGCGACCGACGTGCTCAAGCCTGGTGGCTACGAGCGCTTTAGCCAGATGGCCGGCGAGTTTACCGATCTGGACGGCAAGCCGTTTGAGGGTGTCTCTCTCGACGCCGTGACCGCGATCCAGGTCGATTCGCTTACCAACCCGCTCTATAAGAAGCCGCTGCGCCCGCTGCCCGATCGCAAGGTCGCCGGTAAGAGCCCGCTTTCCGACTGCTTTACCACGCCGTGCCGCACGAGCTGCCCCATCCAGCAGGATATTCCCGCCTACCTGGCGGCTGTTGACGAGGGTCGCTACGAGGACGCGCTCAACATTATCATCGAGCGCAACGCCCTGCCGTTCATTACCGGCACCATCTGCCCGCATCCCTGCGGCCGTGCCTGCGAGCGTGCGTTCTACGAGCCCGAGGGCGCCCAGATTCGCGCCAGCAAGCTCAAGGCCGCCCGCGAGGCCATGACCGCCGTGCTGCCCAAGCTGCGCGCCCAGGCCATCGCAAACGACGGCGAGCGCAACGTTGCCGTTATCGGCGGCGGCCCGGCCGGCCTGGCGACGGCGTTCTTCCTGACGCGTGCCGGCGTGCCCGTCACCATCTTCGAGGCCCGCGACTCTCTCGGCGGCGTGGTCCGTCACGTGATCCCCGAGTTCCGTATCGCCAGCGACGATATCTCCCACGATGCCGAGCTCTGCCTGGCCTTTGGCGCCAAGGTGCAGCTCAACGCTCGCGTTGATTCCATCGACGAACTCAAGGCTCAAGGCTTTACTGACGTGGTCGTGGCCACCGGTGCCTGGATGCCCGGCTCTGCGGGCTTGGGCGAGGGTGCCGAGCTCGATGTGCTGGAGTTCCTCGAGGCCGCCAAGAAGGGCGAGAAACTCGAACTGGGCGAGGACGTCGTGGTCATTGGCGCCGGCAACACCGCCATGGACGCGGCCCGCGTGGCCAAGCGCCTGGCCGGCGTGAAGAACGTGCGCCTGGTGTATCGCCGCACCAAGAAGCAGATGCCCGCCGACGAGGAAGAGCTCGATCTTGCTCTTGCCGACGGCGTTGAGTTCTGCGAGCTGCTGGCGCCCAAGGCGCTCAACGGCTCCGTGCTGACCTGCGACGTTATGGAGCTCGGCGAGCCGGATGCAAGCGGCCGTCGCAGTCCCGTCGCCACGGGCGAGACCGTCGAGCTTTCCGCCACCACGGTGATCTGCGCCGTGGGCGAGGGCATCGATGCCAGCCTTTACGATGCCGCGGGCGTCGAGCACGACCGTCGCGGCCGTCTTGCCGCCACCTCCACCGGCGTTGAGGGCGTCTGGGCTGCGGGCGACTGCCGTCGCGGTCCTGCCACCGTGGTCGAGGCTATCGCCGACGCCGCGGAGGTCGCCCGTGCCATCGCCGGCGTGGACTTTAACAAGTACGCCGACTGCAACGAGCAGGCCGGCCGCGAGGACACCTGCTACGAGCGCAAGGGGTCGCTGTGCCGCGACAAGCGCAACTGCACCAAGACCCGCTGCCTGGGCTGCGGCTCGGTGTGCGAGGTCTGCTGCGACGTGTGCCCCAACCGCGCCAACGTGGCAATTAAGGTGCCGGGCCTGGCCAAGCATCAGGTCGTCCATGTCGACGGCATGTGCAACGAGTGCGGTAACTGCGCCGTGTTCTGCCCCTACCAGGAGGGTCGTCCCTACAAGGACAAGCTCACCCTGTTCTGGAGCGAGCAGGACATGGAGAACTCCGAGAACGAGGGCTTCCTGGCCGTGGACGAGGACCACTTTAAGGTCCGCGTCGCCGGCACGGTCCGCACCGTCTCGGTTGATGCCGTCAACACCGGTCTTCCCGAGGCCGTCCGCCTGACCATCAGGGCCGTGCGCGACAACTATTCGTACCTTCTTAAGAAATAGGCGAGTCTCTTATGGCCAAATCCATTCAACATAACGTGGCCTACGTTGCCTGCGGAAGTGGTTGCGCTTCCGCAGGCGGCGACGCCCGCTGCAGCGAAGGCTGCATTGGCTGTGGCGCCTGCGTCACGGCCTGCCCCCACGGCGCCATTGCGCTGGTCGATGGCATCGCCCGCGTGGATCGCTCCAAGTGCACGGGCTGTGGCCTGTGCGGTATGGCGTGCCCGCAGCGCGTGATTGCCTTCGTTCCCGGCTACCAGAACATTCTGGTGCGCTGCAACAACACAGATAAGGGCGCCATCGCTCGCAAGATCTGCGACACGAGCTGCATCGGTTGCGGCATGTGCGCTAAAAAGTGCCCTGCCGGCGCTATCCGCATCGAGGACAACTGCGCCCATATCGACGGCGTGGACTGCCTGTCGTGCGGCATGTGCGCCGTCGTCTGCCCGCATGGCGCCATCCACGACCGCACCGGCATCGCCGCCGGCGTGTAGAAGGGAATCACCATGGCACAGGAATTCACTTTTACCGTTAACGGCGTCGAGCGCACGACGACGGAGAATAAACCGCTGCTGCGCTACCTGCGCGACGACCTGCATGTCCATTCCGCCAAGGACGGCTGCTCCGAAGGTGCTTGCGGTACCTGCACCATCCATGTGGACGGTGCGGCCGTCAAGGCGTGCGTGCTGACCACTGCTCTTGCTGCCGGTCGCAACATCGTGACCGTCGAGGGCCTGCCCGAGGACGTGCGCGAGGCCTTTGTGTACGCCTTTGGCGCCGTGGGCGCCGTGCAGTGCGGTTTTTGCATTCCCGGCATGGTCATGGCGGGCGCAGCGCTCATCGCCGAGGACCCCGAGCCCACCGAGGAGCAGATTAAGTACGCCATTCGCGGTAACGTCTGCCGCTGCACCGGCTACAAAAAGATTATCGAGGGCATCTCGCTGGCCGCTGCGGTGCTCCGCGGCGAAAAGCAGATCGATGAGGACCTGGAGCGCGGCGATGACTACGGCGTGGGCAAGCGCGCCTTCCGTATCGACGTGCGCAAGAAGGTGCTCGGCGAGGGCAAGTATCCCGACGACATCGACGAGCTCGATCAGCCGGGCCTGACCTATGCCAGCGCCGTGCGCTCCAAGTATCCGCGCGCCCGCGTGCTCTCCATCGACACCTCCAAGGCCGAGGCCCTGCCCGGTGTGGTGGGCATCCTGCGCGCCGAGGACGTGCCGGTCAACCAGGTCGGCCACCTTATCCAGGACTGGGACGTCATGATCGCCCAGGGCGATATCACCCGCTGCGTGGGTGACGCCATCGTGCTGGTGGTTGCCGAGGACGAGGCGACGCTCGAGAAGGCCAAGAAGCTCGTAAAGATTGACTACGAGCCGCTGGAGCCCGTGCGCAACATTGTCGAGGCCAAGGCTGCCGACGCCCCGCGCCTGCACGACAGCTTCTTTGCCTTTGGCAACACGGTGGAGCTCAAGGACAACGTGTGCCAGAGCCGTCACGTGACGCGCGGCGACGCCGCCAAGGCGCTGGCAGAAAGCGCGTTTACCGTGACGCAGCGCTTTACCACGCCCTTTACCGAGCATGCCTTCTTGGAGCCCGAGTGCGCCGTCGCCTTCCCGTACAAGAACGGCGTCAAGGTGCAGTCGACCGACCAGGGTGCCTACGACACGCGCAAAGAGTGTGCCCACATGTTTGGCTGGGACAACGAGCCCGAGCGCGTGGTCGTCGAGACCATGCTTGTGGGCGGCGGCTTTGGCGGCAAGGAGGACGTGTCCATCCAGCACCTGGCCGCGCTCGCCGCATATAAGTTCCAGCGTCCCGTGAAGTGCAAACTCACGCGCGCCGAGTCGCTCGCGTTCCATCCCAAGCGCCACGCCATGGACGGCACCTTTACGCTGGGTTGCGACGTCGAGGGCAACTTTACCGGTCTGGATTGCGAGATCAATTTTGATACCGGCGCCTACGCGTCGCTGTGCGGCCCGGTGCTCGAGCGTGCCTGCACGCATGCCGTCGGCCCCTACAAGTACCAGAACACCGACATTCGCGGCTTTGGCTACTACACCAACAACCCGCCCGCCGGCGCGTACCGCGGCTTTGGCGTTTGCCAGTCCGAGTTTGCGCTCGAGAGCCTGATCGACCTGCTGGCAGAGAAGGTCGGCCTGGATCCGTGGGAGATTCGTTACCGAAACGCTATCGAGCCGGGCGAGGTTTTGCCCAACGGCCAAATTGCCGATTGCTCCACGGCGCTGAAGGAGACGCTGCTCGAGGTCAAGGATGCCTACTATGCGCATCCCGGACACGCCGGCATTGCCTGCGCCATGAAGAACGCCGGCGTGGGCGTGGGCCTGCCCGATGCCGGCCGCTGCAAGATTCGCATCGAGGACGGCGTGGCCGTGGTCTATGCCGCCACGTCCGACATCGGCCAGGGCTGCAACACCGTCTTTTTGCAGGACGTTGCCGAGGCATGCGGTCTGCCGCTTCGCTGCATTGCCAACGGCGAGTGCTCCACCGAGAACGCTCCCGACTCCGGCACCACGTCTGGCTCGCGTCAGACGGTCGTGACCGGCGAGGCCGTGCGCGGTGCCGCCTTCCTGCTGCGCGATGCCATGGTCGGCATCGAGGCCGGCAAGCCTGCGCCTGCCGCCCCGGTGAGCGCCCATGGTGACGGCGTCAAGATTGAGTACGACGACGGTCGCGCCTATCAGCTGCGCACGCAGGAGCTCGTCGCCGGCCAGGGTATGCATCCTCAGGATCCCGCGGCCGCCATCAAGGCGCTCGAGGGATGCGAGTTTGGCTACGTGTACCTGGAGCCGACCGACAAGCTGGGCGCTGACGTTCCCAACCCCAAGAGCCACATCTGCTACGGCTTTGCCACGCATGTGGTCATTTTGGATGATGACGGCCGCGTGAGCGAGGTCTATGCCGCGCACGATTCCGGCAAGGTGGTCAACCCCATCTCCATCCAGGGTCAGATTGAAGGCGGCGTGCTCATGGGTATGGGCTATGCGCTTACCGAGGACTGGCCGCTCAAGGACTGCGTACCCCAGGCAAGGTACGGTACGCTCGGACTGTTCCGTGCGCCCGAGATTCCGGATATCCACGCCATTTACGTGGAGAAGGACGAGCTGCTGCCTGTGGCGTACGGCGGCAAGGGCATCGGCGAGATCGCAACGATCCCCACGGCGCCCGCCGTACAGAACGCCTACCGCGCGTTTGACGGCAAGCTGCGTCCAAATCTGCCCATGGTGGATACGCCCTACAGCCGCGTCCGCAACCGCGGGTAGGGTAGGGCGCGGACGACCATTGCTGATGGGCCGTTCGCGCTCAACATCAACTACATACGCTGCGCTTTTGGCCCCGGCTCCATCGCGAGCCGGGGCCCTTTGTTTGGAGCGCCTCCGCATACGGAAACTGCGTCCCGGAATTGCCACTCAGAATGGGACGCGCTTTCCGGATCGCATGCTTGGCGGAAACTACGGCCCAGTTTTGGCTCCAGAACGGGATGCATTTTCCGGAACGGTCCACGTGCGGTGGTGTACCGCCCCTTTCGTGTGCGCCGCTTGTCGAATTACGTTATAGCTAGCTATATTATAGGAAGGTATAATATAGCTAGCTATAACGTAAAGGAAGGATGGCCCTATGTTTATCGGAAGAACAGTGGAAATGTCCGAGCTCAATCGACTGTATGGCACGGGCTCCTTTGAAATGCCTGTGATTTACGGCCGCCGTCGTGTGGGCAAAACGCGTCTTATCACAGAGTTCATCCAAGGCAAGAAGGCTATTTACTTTCAAGCTCGTCGTACCAATGCGGAGGCAAACCTGCACGGCTTTAGCCAGGCGATACTTGCAGGCTCGGTTGGTGCTACAGGCGTGTCGTTTCGTAGTTTTGACGAAGCGTTCGATGCATTGGCCACCATGGCTCGCACGGAACGTTTGGTTGTCGTGATTGACGAGTATCCCTATCTCGCCCAATCGAATCCCGAAATCAGCTCGTTGCTGCAAGACAAGATCGACCACTTATACAAAGAGACCAGGCTAATGCTGATCCTATGCGGCTCGTCTCTTTCGTTTATGGAGGAACAGGTGTTGGGCTACGAGAGCCCACTATACGGTAGGCGTACGGCCCAGTTTAAGATCATGCCGCTCGATTTTACGACGACCCTCGGGTTGTGGCAGAGCATGAGTCGCGAAGACGCTGCAGTTTGCTATGGTATGACGGGCGGCATTCCTGCATATATCGAGAGAGTCGATCCTGCCGCATCGCTCAAGGACAACATCAAACGTCTTTTCCTTACTCCTACGGGCTATCTCTTTGAGGAGCCGAGTAACCTGCTAATGCAAGAGTGCCGCAATCCCGAGCAATATGATGCGATCGTGCAAGCAATTGCTCAGGGGCGCTCGAAGATCTCGGAGATTGCGAGCTCTACGGGAATCCCTGCGAGCAACGTAAAGAGCTATGTGGATAAGCTGGCGTCGCTTGGGATTGTCGAGCGCGAGCTGCCCCTAAACGAGACGAGCAATAAGCGAGCCGTGTATCTGCTGAGCGACCAGATGTTTAGGTTCTGGTACAAGTTTGTTCCGCAGAACATCGGGCTGATTCAAAACGATATGGCCGAGATGGCGTATAAGCGCATTGAGCCGCACGTATCGGATTACATGGGTACGGTCTTTGAGCTTATATGCAGACAATACGTGTACGAACTCGCGCGCGCGGGCGAACTTGGTGTGGTGCCGGCAACAGTTGGCCGTTGGTGGGGAACGGACAATCGGACGCGTACGCAGGAAGAGATCGATTTGATTGTCGACGACGGAGAGGGCGCGGCGCTCTTTGCGGAGTGCAAATGGCGTAACGAACCGGCAGGCGAGGATGTTCTGGAAAAGCTCGTGTACCGAAGCGAGCTCTTTAGGCGTCAGCATAAAAGCTACGTGATCTTCTCGAAGCGTGGCTTTACGCAAGGATGTCAGGAAGCTGCGGCGAGCAGGGGAGATACCAAGCTGATTTCGTTTGCCGAGATGTGCGAGCGGAGATAACCAAGCGCGCTCTGATGTGATTGCTCGGAATGGGTCGCGCTAAGGATGCCAAGCGTAAAACCTACAATGAAAATGGCGTAAAAACTACATCTGTCATGGCGTAAAAACTACATTGAAAGTAGCGTAAAATCAGCATTGAGAATGGCGTAATTTCGCATATCGCGTGATAGAGAGGGACGGCCGTCTATGGATGCACCAAAGAGATTGACCCAAAAGGGATATAGGCCCCGGCTCATAGAGGAGCGCCTCGACACCCTTATGCGGGCGTTTGGCTGTGTGGAGATCAACGGCCCCAAATGGTGCGGCAAGACCTGGACGGCGCTCTCTCGCTCGGCGAGCGTCTCCAGGCTCGATGAGCCTGCGCAGCGTGCGGCGGCAGAGGTCGACCCAAGCCTGGCGCTCATCGGCGATGCGCCACACCTGGTCGATGAATGGCAGGAGGTGCCCGAGGTTTGGGATGCCGCCCGGCGTTTCGTGGACGCGAGCGGCAACGAACGGGGGACACTTTTGCTCACGGGCTCGACCGCGCTCAAAAGCGAGGAGCGCAGCCATGTTCGTCATTCCGGCACGGGTAGGATCGCCCGTCTGTCAATGCGCCCCATGGCCCTGTGTGAGTCGGGCGACGGCGAGCCGCTCGTGTCACTGGCAAGCCTCTTTAAGGGCGAGGATTTTGCCCCTCAGCGTCGCGAGAGCACGGTGGATGACGTCGCCCGCTGGTGCTGCAGGGGCGGTTGGCCTGCAAATCTTGGGCTTTCGGAAGATCTTGCGCGAGAGACGGCAAGCCAGTACGTGCACTCGGTGCTCGACGTCAACGTGCTGGACGAGGGCATGTCGCCCGAGCTTGCACACGGCCTTTTGCGAGCTCTTGCCATGAACGAGAGCCAGGCTGTCACGTACAAGACGCTCGTAAAGGACGCCTCGTACGGTGAGGCGGGCCCCGACGAGAGGACCATCGCTGCGTACTTGGACCTCTTCAACAGGCTCAAGCTGACCGAGGACCTGTGCGGATGGGAGCCGCCCATGCGCTCGAAGGCCCGCGTTCGCGTGCGCCCCAAGCGCTACTTCTGTGACCCGTCACTTGCGGCGGCGTTGCTGGGGGCTACCCCTGAGCGGCTGCTTGGCGATATGCAAACGCTGGGGATGCTCTTTGAGAATCTCGTCCTGCGCGACGTGCGCGTGTTCCTTTCCACCTACGGCGGTGTCGACAACAGTGTCCATTATTTCCGAGATGAGAAGGGCCTTGAGGTCGATCTGATCGTTGAGCACGACGGGCGCTGGGGAGCCATCGAGGTCAAGCTGAGTGATGCGAAAGCAGACGATGGAGCGAGAAATCTCAAGGCGCTGGAGAGGAAAGTGCTCTCCAATCCTGCCGCCCAGAATGCCGCGCCGGCGTTTTTGGCGGTCGTGGTTGGAAAGGGGAGCATTGCCTACACACGCGACGACGGCGTGGCGGTGATTCCCATGGCGGCACTTGGGGCGTAGTGGTTTTGCGGGCGTGCCGTGCTTCCTTTACCGAAAATCCATTTGGTAAACCAGATGCTCGCGGATAGAATAAAGTTGACGGCAGCCCAAGGGTGATAGCTGGGCAGCGCCGTTGCTTGGTCAAGAGGTCAGTGCCTTAATGGCAGCGACTTGTTATGCTTCGAATGCTGCTTGAGTGCCTCGGAAAGTTCGATAAGCGCCGTGAAGAGCGAGACCAAAGCAACCAAGAGCTCTACGAGCTCTGATGGGCCCGGGATGACCGCTGATTCAAGTCACCGGGCCTAAATCTTTTTCATGCATTTGAATAGAGCGGGCAACTCTCTTGGGGCCGTCTGCATGACGTGTGCCTGGCGCATGGTATTGCGCCCCACTTTCATGTCCGTACGGGCGCCTATCCTTACGGCAATGTAGCCGCCTATGTAGCAAGCGGCAGGCAACGGAGAAAGGCCCTAACCGTGTCAGCTGAAAAGACGCCGTGTATCTCGGCTATCGATACGACGAACTTTGCGCGCCAGATTGTGCTGGACTTTGAGTTTGCGCCGGTGCCAAAGCAGCGCCAGCGCCGTGGGCTGCGCAATGAGATTATTGAGGCCGGCGCCGTCAAGCTCGATTACCACGGCAACGTTATGGGTGAGTTCTCGCAGTTTGTGCAGACAGAATTTACCGAAGGCGTTGCGTATCCCGTCCGCGAGCTTACGGGGATATCGGCTGTGGACACCGCGATGGCCGATCCGCTCTATGTGGTGATCAAAAGGCTCAGCGATTGGATCGGTCGCTACTCCGCCCAGGTGGTTTGTTGGAGTGGGGCGGATCGTCGACAGCTTTTGACCGAGTGCCAGGCAAAGCACATCGACCTTTCCGCATTTCCTACGGACTGGGCCGACCTGCAGGCGTTTTACACCTCGATCATGGACGTGGGCAGCCACGGGTGTGTCTCTTTGAGTGACGCGGCGACGTGGTTTGGCATCGAGTTCGACGAGTCGACGGGTCACGCCCACAGCGCCCTAGCCGATGCGCGCGTGACCGCTAAGTTGCTCAAGCAGGTAATGGACGGGGGCTACCACGTGAGCCCGCGTGCCCAGGAAGTCCGCCAGCGGTGGGGGATGGGCGAGCGAGCCCAGACACGCCTTTCCAGCAAGTGCCCCGAGCTGAGCGATCTGCTGCTGAAGCTGAAGGCGGAGGGGAGATAGGGGGCGTTCAGTTGGTAGCCGAGGCAGTTGGGACGGTCGAGGTCGCGCTAACGAAAATCCATTTGTTAAACCTGCTAGCCCTGGGTACACTGCATATCGATGGGCCCGGGATGACCGCTGATTCAAGTCACCGGGCCTAAATTCATATCTATAGGTTTAACCGAATGGCTGACAAGCCTACGGGACCTAAGATTCCATGGCATCGCGAATGGGCAGAACGTTGACTCTCGACTTCCCCTTCTATCTGCGTCAGATGGTCATTGGCTTCTGTTCCTTTGCTAGAATCAGAAGCACATTTGTATTGCATCATGCAATCGCGGGGGTTGCCAATGAAATACGCCGAGCTTGTCGACGGAGAGGCCAAGACAGGCGAGCTCAAGAGCTTTCTTGTGGATGGCGAGAACGTTGCCGTGACCATCCGCATACCTAAAAACATGCGTGATGCGGCGAAGGACGCCGCTGCGCTTTCTGGCATCAGCTTTACCTCGCTGGTAAAGATGAGCCTCATCGAATATCTGACCAAGAAGGAGAAATAGCAGTGGCGGATAGCGACGATCTTATCAAGGCCGTTGGCGCCAATATTCAAGAGAAGGCATCTCTCATTTGGAGTGCCGCCGATACCCTGCGTGGCCCCTACAAGCCTCATGAGTACGGCCTGGTCATCCTTCCTATGACCGTTATCAAACGCTTCCACGACTGCCTTGAGCCCACGCACGATGCCGTTCTCGCCGCAGCTGAGAAATACAAAGCCTTTTCCGTGAAGGACGGCTTTTTGCGCGATGCCTCCGGCTACCCCTTCTACAACACCTCTAAGTTCACCTTCGAGACGCTCAAGGCCGACCCGGAGAACATCGAGGACAACTTCAAGGACTACATCAACGGGTTCTCGGACAACGTGCAGGACATCTTGGCACGCATGAAGTTCGCCGACCAGATCGAACGCCTCTCCGACCCAGACGCCCCGCTGCTCTACCAGGTCGTCTGCGACTTCTGCAAGCCGCAGGCCGACATGTCGCCCGACAAGATCAAAGCTGTGGACATGGGCTACATCTTCGAGAACCTCATTCAGCGCTTCTCCGAGTCCTACGACGAGGACGCCGGCGCTCACTTCACGAGCCGCGACATCGTGTACCTCATGACCGACCTGCTCATTCAGGCGGACCCGCACGTCTTCGACGGCGACCGCATCACGAAGACCGTCTACGACCAGACCATGGGAACCTCGCAGATGCTCGGCTGCACCGAGGAGCGCCTGCGCCAGCTCGACGCCGAGGCCCGTGTAACCTGCTACGGTCAGGAGTTCAATCCCTTCACTTTCGGCATCGCGAAGGCGAGTGCGCTAATTCGTGGCGAGGACGACGCCAACATGCGCTTCGGAGATACCCTCTCCGCCGATAAGTTCGATGGCTTCAAGTTCGACTACTGCATTTCCAATCCACCCTTCGGTGACCCGTGGAATCCTCAGGCCCCCTCGGTGGAGAAGGAATTCAAGACTGCCGGCGGTGGACGCTTCCCCGTTGAGAAGCTTCCCGCCAAGGGCGATGGTCAGATGCTCTTCGTGCTCAACGGCCTGTCTAAGCTCAAGGACGACGGCGTGATGGCGATTGTCCAGGACGCGAGTCCGCTCTACAAGGGCAAGCCCGGCAGCGGCGAGGACAGCATCCGCCGATACGTGTTGGAGAACGACTGGCTCGACGCGATCGTGCAGCTGCCCTGCGACTCGTTCTACAACACCGGCATCGCCACCTACGTTTGGCTCTTCAGCAAGGCGAAGGCACCGGAGCATCGCGACCACGTGCTGCTCATCGACGCCTCCCGGTGCTTCGAGAAGCGCCGCAAGGGCATTGGCGACAAGAAGAACGACATCACCAAGTCCTGCCGCGACCTTATCGTCCAGGCGTACTCCGAGTATCGCGACGGCACTTGGACGGGCGCCGGGTCCAACGGACTAGAGGTCTCCGTCGAGGCGCGCCTGATGGAGACGGTCGAGTTTGGCTTCAACCGCGTTGCCGTGGAGAGCCCCGTCGTCGACGAGGACGGAGAACCCGTCCTTAACAAACGCGGGAAAATGCAGGCGGACAAGGCCAAGGAGGACACCGAGGACATCCCGCTCACTCAGGACATTGACGCCTATATCGAGCGCGAGGTACGCCCGTACAACAAGTACGCCTGGGTGGACAAGAAGAAGACCAAGGTGGGCTACACCGTCCCGTTCACGCGCGTGTTCTACAAGTACGCCGAGCTGGAGCCAGCTGACGAGATCGCCAAGCGCATCCTCGAGCACGAGAAGACGCTCGAGAAGAGCCTCAAGGCCCTCTTCGGAGAGGTGCGTTAGCAATGCGGGAGATGAAGGACAGTGGCGTCGAGTGGCTCGGCGAGGTCCCCTCGAGGTGGAAATTGCATAGGGCTAAGCGCCTGTTTAAACTCACCAACGACAGGGGCAACGATGACCTTACGCTTTTGGCAGCGACCCAGAAGCATGGCATGTGGCCTCAGGATAGGCTTGAAGGTGTTGTTCGCGTTAAGGACGATACCGACCTAAGTAGATTCCGTACGGTTCACAGGAATGATTTTGTAATCAGCCTGCGCAGCTTCCAGGGCGGCTTCGAGCGCTCCGACTTCGAAGGGGTCTGTTCGCCTGCTTACCAAACGTTTCGCTCAATAAAGCCAATCGACTATCAGTTCTATAAGTACTTGTTTAAGTCGCCGTCGTTTATTGACCATATGAATTCACTAACGTTGGGCATCCGCGAAGGCAAAACAATCAAGTTCGAGGACTTTGCAGCCCAAGTGCTACCCATGCCTCCCCTCGATGAGCAGCGCCGCATCGCGGAATACCTGGACGATAAGTGCGCCGAAATCGACCGCGCCGTCTCCACCGCCGAGCAGTCTATTGAAGAGTACAGGGCGTATCAAAACGATGTGGTTAAACGAGCCATTGTTTACGGTACGTGTAACGCTTTCAAAGTGAAAGAAAGCGGAGTCCCGGCGATAGGAAAAATGAATGCGAACTGGGGCCTCGTGATGGTGAAGCGTCTCGCTGTATTTCTCAACGGAGATAGAAGTGACAGCTACCCTTCAGGCGACGACATTCAAGAGGCTGGAATTCCGTTTATTACGTCTGGCGACCTCAATGGTCGTTATCTTCCCGACGTCTTTTCGAAGTACATTTCGCAAGATAAGTACGATTCACTTAAGGGTGTGAAGCTACGGCGCGGTGATGTCGTCTTTTGTTTGCGCGGAAGCGTTGGCAAATGCTCGTTGAACCGAACGGAGAACTGCGGCACGGTTGCTTCTTCGCTGACTGTCGCTAGACCCATTTGCTGCGCTCCCGAGTGGCTTAGCTATGCGCTTACGTGCTCATCTACCACCAATCAAGCCATGGCTACTGCCATTGGTGCAACGAGCGCAAATCTTGCCGCTAACGTATTGGCTCGGGCGTTTGTGCCATTGCCCCCTCTCTCCGAACAGCGTCTCATTGCGGACTACTTGGACGAGAAGTGCACCCAGATCGATGCCGATATCGCTGCCAAGCAGGCTATCATCACCGACCTCAAAGCGTACAAGCAGTCGCTCATCTACGAGACCGTCACCGGAAAGCGGGAGGTGTAGCCAATGGGCGATTCCTATCGTCTTCCGGGCATCGTGCTGGAGGCGTCGTCGTCGAAAACGTGGGATATTGCCGTTTCCGAATGGCACGTGGTGGGGTGCCATGACAATGGGAACACCTCCGGAGAGTGTCTTTGCGGGCATGAGGGCATCAGGTATGAGTTCACAATCAAAAATTCCGTCAACGGGAAAGAGCTCTCGCCAATAGGCTCCACCTGCATCCTTAAGTTTGAAAATGATGAGCTCAAGAACGAGGTTGAGGGCTGGAAGGCAGCGATCAAGCTGCTGGAAGCCCTTGAGGCGAGGAAGCCGGGCGTGCGACTCGATGGTATGAACAGGGATCTGTTTTCTCGACGCCTCTACGCTTTCCTTTACGAGAGGGGCGCCTTTCCGGCCAATAGGTACAACGGTTATGACGGTCGAAACGATTACGAGTTCATGGTGGATATGTTCAACAAGAGGACGGCACCGACGGAAAAGCAGCGCGCGAAGATGTACATGGTGCTAAACAAGAGCATATTTCCGTGGCTCGCTCTCTTTGGTCGCGAGTTGAGAGAGATGAGGTTGTAGCATGCCTGCGCAGACAAAGGAAAAGAACCTCGAAGAGGACATCGAGTCGTTTCTCTGCTCGCCTGAGGGCGGTTTCTTCAAGTGCGACGACAGGCATTCGCTCCTCTACGTCGAGGACGGCACCTATCAGATGGTCGGCGGCGGCTACATGGAGCATCGTGACCGTGCGCTCGACGCCGCCACCCTGGTCAACTTCATCCAGACGACGCAGCCCAAGGCGTGGGATCGCTTCGAGCGCATGTGCAACTCCGATTCCACGGCGAAGTTCGCCAAGGTCTTCAACGACGCCGTCGACCGCCTGGGTATGGTCGCGGTGCTCAAACACGGCTTCAAGCACCGAGGAATTCCTTTCAAGGTCGTATTCTTCAAGCCGGAGAGCGGGCTTAACGAAAGCGCCGCCGACCACTATGCCAAGAACGTCTGCCGCTGCATCCGCCAGTTCCACTTCGCCGAGACGGGCAACCAGACCATCGACATGGTCCTGGACGTGAACGGCATCCCCCTGGTGGGCATAGAGCTCAAGGACCAGTTCACCGGCCAAGACGTTGAGAATGCCATGCGCCAGTGGCGCGAGGACCGCGACCCGAGGTGTCGCTGTCTCAAGTTCAACACGCGCATGGTGGCCTTTTTCGCCGTCGATCTCGAAAATGTCTACATGACCACCAAGCTGGAGGGCGCGAAGACCTTCTTCCTGCCGTTCAACCAGGGCTCCGCCGGGGCGGGAAACGACGGCGGCGCCGGCAACCCCGCAAATCCCGACGGTTATGCCACGAGCCACTTGTGGGAGGTCGCCCTGCAGAAGGACAGCCTGCTCGATATCGTCAACAAGTTCCTCCACCTGGAGGTCAAGGAAGAGACAGAGCTCGATGCGCGCGGCAACGAGGTGAAGCGCAAGAAGGAGCGCATCATCTTCCCCCGTTACCACCAGCTCGACTCCGTGCGTAAGGTCATCGCCGACGTGCGCGCGAACGGGACGGGCAAGAACTACCTCGTGCAGCATTCGGCGGGGTCGGGCAAGTCGAACAGCATCGCCTGGACGGCCTATCGCCTTGCATCCCTCTTTGTGGATGACACCCCGCTGTTCGACTCCGTGGTCGTCGTCACCGACCGCCGAGTGCTCGACAGCCAGCTGCAGGAGACCATCTCGGGCTTCGATCACGCCATCGGCTCGGTCGTGACCATCGGCAAGGACAAGACCTCGGCCGACCTGCGGGACGCCATCAACGGCGGCGCTCGTCTCATCGTCTCGACCCTTCAGAAGTTCCCCGTGATCTACGAGCAGGTCGAGAGCAAGGGTAAGCGCTTCGCCATCATCGTCGACGAGGCACATTCGTCCCAGACGGGAACGAGCGCGCTCAAGCTCAAGAGCGCCCTTGCCGACAAGCGCGACGCGCTCGAGGAGTACGCTGAGATCGAGGCGGAAGCCGAGGACGCCGCAGCCGATTGGGAGGACCAGCTCGCCGACGAGCTCGCGAGCCACGGCCGTCACAAGAACCTGACCTTCGTTGCCTTTACCGCCACGCCAAAGGAACAGACGCTCGAGATCTTCGGCGATGAGTGGCCTGACGGGTCCTTCCACCCGTTCCACGTCTACTCGATGCGCCAGGCGATAGAGGAGGGCTTCATTATGGACCCCCTCGCCAACTACGTGAGTTATTCGGAGGCCGTCGAGCTCGCACGCACGGTCCCCGACAATCCCGACGTACCGAGCAGCCCCACGCTCAAGCTGCTCCGCAAGTATAAGGAGCTGCACCCCTATGCCCTCGGCCAGAAAGCCGAGATCATCGTGGAGACATTCCGCAATGTGACACGCACCAAAATCCGCGGCAAGGGCAAGATGATGGTGGTCACGGCCTCGCGCCTCGCGACGGTTCGCTACTACCACGAGATCAAGCGCTACATGCAGAAGAAGGGCTACGATGATATCGAGGTGCTGGTGGCGTTCTCGGGCGCCATTAGCGACCCGGCTGACGGCCCCGACGGTCCCGAGTACACCGAGCCGGTCATCAACGTCGGCCACGATGGACAACGCGTCGCCGAGAGCCAAACGAAGGCCGAGTTCCACAACTATGGGGACGTGCTTGTTGTTGCCGAGAAGTACCAGACGGGCTTTGACGAGCCGCTGCTGCACACGCTGGTGGTGGACAAGAAGCTCAAGGACGTGAAGGCCGTCCAGACGCTCTGCCGCGTCAACCGCATCCACCCGGACAAGGAGGACACCTACATCCTCGACTTCGTGAACAAGCCCGAGGACATCCAGAAGGCTTTCGAACGCTTCTACACCGAGACGTCGCTTTCCGAGCAGATTAACACCGACCTCCTCTATCAGGTGCAGACCGATATTCGCGGTTACGGGCTCTATGACGAGTCTGACATTGAGGCCGCTGCCGAGATAGTCTTCACCGATGGCAAGGGTAAATCGCAGAGCAACGTGCAGGGTAAGCTCGCGGCCGTTTTGAAGCCGGCGGTCGCGCGTTATAACGAGTTGAACGACGATGAACGCTATCAGGTTCGTCGCAAGGTGCGTAGCTTCTGCAAGTGGTACACCTACATCACCCAGATCGTGCGCATGTTTGACCGAGACCTGCATAAGGAATACGTGTATTTAAGCTATCTGCGCCACCTCCTCAAGGTCGAGAAGATCCCCGTCGAGGCTGTGGACGACAAGGTCGAGATGCGCTTCTACAAGCTCAAGCAGGAGTTCGAGGGCAGCATTTCGCTTGAGCCTGGCGGCGGCGTGCTCGATCCCGGTGGCGCGGCCAAGACCGTGACGCCCGATAAGAAGCGCGACCCGCTGCAGGTGCTCGTGGATAAGTTCAACGAGCAGTGGGCTGGCAACTTCACCGAGGGAGATCGTGTGGTTATCGACACGCTGTGGAAGCGTATCGCCGAAAACCCGCAGGTCGCCGACACCATCCGTCGCGACGGCAGACAGGTCTTCGAATCAAGCCTGCTGCCCAAGGTGTTCGATGAGGAGGCTCGCCGCGCCTATGTGGAGAACACGGACTCCTTTACCAGCCTCTTTGAGGACAGTGAGAAGTATCGCGCCATGATGAGCGCCATCGGGCAGCTGCTGGTTGAGAAATTCAAGTAGGATTCCTGAGATTGATGTTGGAAAAAGGGGCAACCGCAAATGAAAGCAACCGAGGCAAATCTACTCGACCTTATGGGCGTGGCGAAGATGCAGTTTGTCATTCCCGTGTACCAGCGAGTTTACTCGTGGAGTGTAAAAGAGTGCGAGGTGCTTTGGGATGACGTCATGCGAGCGGGTCGTGATGGCGTATCGCACTTCGTGGGGTCAATGCTTTATATCCCCGAGTCCGAGAGCTCTGCCACGAGCATTTCGCGCGTGCTTCTGATTGACGGACAGCAGCGCATGACGACGTTTTCGTTGATGATTGCAGCTTTGGCTGACTATTTGGAGAGCAACCCCGACAAGGCTGGCTTCCTTGGCGACCTCAAAATCTCGGCGCTGAGGAAAAATTACCTCTTTAACGATGACGACTACAACGGTCTGGCACGCTACAAGCTGGTGCTCTCGCAGGACGATAAAGAGACGCTGTTCTCCATCGTGTCTGGGGCTCCCGTGCCAGATGAAAAATCGGATCGGATTGTCGAGAACCATGCGTTCTTCCGCGAGAAGATGCGTGGTAAATCATTTGACCCGGCAAGGCTTTGGGCGGGGCTAAACCGCGTGCAGGTCATCGACACTAAGCTCACCGCTGGCGTTGATAATGCCCAGCTCATATTTGAGTCCATGAACTCCAAGGGCAAGCCGCTCACACCCATTGACCTCATCCGTAACTACGTTCTAATGTCGCTTCCCAACGACGAACAGACCAAGCTTTATGAGGGTTATTGGCATCCACTCGAGTGCTTGTTCGGAAAAGGCGGCGAGGACGAGTTCAATGCATTTATCTGGTACTGGCTGTGGCTTAAAGTTCCCAATAGGATGCCGAAGGAGAACGAGGCCTACTACGAGTTTAAGCGCTATTTCGCCGACGACTACGATGGTGACACCGAGGGCCTGCTTAAGGAGCTGCGCGGGTATGCACATAGATACGCCAGTCTGTTCCTTGGTAAGGAGAAGGACGACGGACTGCGCCGAGTGTTCGGCAGAATCGTAAGCCTCGACGTGAAGCAGATAAGGCCCCTCTTAATGTTGCTTTATTCGGTTTACGAGGGGAATGGACTAGACCGCAATGCGTTTTTACGTATCTGCGAGACTATCGAGTCGTTTCTGTTCAGGCGAGCGGTTTGCGGCAGACTTACCACGGGCCTAAATAATTTCTTTGCCGGCATGTATCGCAATCTCGAGCAGCAGGACGATATCGAGGAGTACGTTACGGCGATGCTCCTTATCCACAGCAGCGGTATGACCGCATACTTTCCGACAGACGAGCATTTTGTCGAGGAGTTTAAGGCGCGTGACTGCTACAACCGCTTCTCTAAAAAGCGCTATTACCTGGAACGCATGGAGAACTGGCACCACCCGAAGGAGTCCATCTCAGCCGACGATTACCAGATCGAGCACATCATGCCCCAGACGATTGATGATGAGCACGGCTGGAAGGAATCGCTTGGTGAGAACTGGGAAGACGTCCACGACAGGCTGTGCAACAACTTGGGAAATCTTACGCTGACGGGCTACAACCAGGAGTACTCAAACCGGTCGTTCTCGGACAAGCTCAATCTGCCTGACGTCGGATTTAAGTGCAGCCCGCTCTACCTAAACAAATCGATTGTCTCGCATGAAAAATGGGGTGAGGAAGAGATTGGGCAGCGCGCGGACGAGCTGGCGAAAGAAGCGTGCGAGATATGGAAGTATCCCGACCTTCCGGCAGACGTCGTCGACAAGTACCGTCCTTCTCGTGGGGAGCCTGACGAGGCTCCTGTCTGGACTCTGCATGAGAACCACCCCACCTTTGCCGAAGGTGGGCTCAACCAGAAGCTTTTCGATGAGGTGCGCGAGTCCGTTCTGAGTGGTAACCCTTCGTGGGAGTCCTACATAGCCAAGTACTATGTAGGCTTCAGGTCGGGCAAGCGAAAACTGCATGCCGTGTTAGAAGGTAGGACCAGCAACGGTGGCTGGATTGCCGTCGGCCTGGCAAAGAGCGTGGATGACCTAATTGATCCAGAGGACATGTGCCAGGACAAACGTACGCAGGGTGGATTTGGCCCAGGCCTACCGACCTATGTTGCTCTTCGTAATGCCGATGACATTCCCGCGGTGCTCGATCTTATAAAGCAGTGCTAGGTTAAAGGCCGGGAATCTAATTCCCGGCCCTTGCCATCTCGGAATTGCCGATGGCTTATCTGCCCACCTACACCCCCGCAATCCCGCGCGCCGCGCTCAGCAGCTCGTACTCCCTCTGGCTCCACTGGTGCAGCTCGGCCGCGTGCACGGCGTCGCGACACAGGTCCAGGAACACCTCGGCGCCCTCGCAGAAGCACTCGCGGGCAAAGGCGCCGGATCCGTCCGCAACGCACGCACCGTCGGCAAAAAGCTTCCAGCTGGACGGCTCGCGCGAGCCGTCTCCGAGCAGCTTGATCTGCAGAACATGTGGGCCGCCAGCGGCACATGGCCCTTCTTCCAACGCCTGCACCGTAAAGCGCATCTGGAGGGACAGAGTATAAAATCCGGAAAAGTGTCGAAATAGGCACCTTAAAACTTCGGAAAAGTGTAGCTGGATGACAAAACAGCACTAAGAAGCTGGTGCTGGATGCGGGATCCTGTGGCCGCCTTCAGCCCTCGCTACTCGTCGTCCCCGTCGTTGGGGTCGCCCTTGAGGGTGTTGATGTCCAGGTACTGGTTATCGTCCTCTTTTTGCTGGGTCTCCGACTCCGCTTGGGTGGGGCCGCGGAACAGCTGGAATCCCTCAAATGCAATGACACCGAGCAGGGCAATGATAATGGCGATAAAGGCAACCTTGACTGCCTGCGGAAATTCCGAGAAACGCAGTGCCTTTTCCTCGGCGTAATAATCGGCGAAGCGCTCTTCGCCCGTGCTTTTGGTATACGCCGGCGCGGACGCGGCCTCCGGGTCATATTCCGGTGCGGGCGTGGCAGCGTACGGATCGTTGGGATAATCGCTCGACGCGGTGCCATAGTCCTCGGTCTCGATGCGACTGTTGCCAGCATAGCCATCGGAATAATCGGAATATGCCGTACCGCCCTCATAGTCTGCGGCGCTCGTGTTGGCGGCAAAAAGCGGGTTAACTGGAACGTCGAGCGCCGGCATGCCGGTAGAGGTCTCATCCAGATCGGTTGCAGCCCAGGAATCGTAGGCAACCTGATGGGCAACGGGCTCATCGAGCCTTGCGACCGGAGGCTTGCGTGCCGCAGGAACAGGCAACTGCTGGGCGCTGTACATAACAGTGCTGTCGGCCGATTTGCCCTGCGTCGCTGCTGCGAGAAATGCCGCCGTCTCGGATGGGTCACTTGCGGGGCGGGGAGCGGGCGTGGGCGCCGAAGTGGGTGCGGGTGTAGGCGCGGGCGTCGAAACAGCCGACTGCGCAGGAGTCGGCGCAGATGCGGTCTTAGGCGCAAGTGCGGGATTGGGGCTTGACGGGCGAGCCGCGCCGCCGCCCATGAGTTCGTCGGCGGTCCACGGGCGATCATCCATCACATCGTCAAGGCTCAGCGAAAACAGGTCGTCTTCACCCTCATCGAACATGCGGTGCACATGTCCACCAATTGCCGGAATCAATCCGCGACCGGTGCATGATGCCTTGCTCAACGCCATTCTGTTCCATCCTTTCGAAATACTAATGACATCGATTATATGGAACTTCCCAAGTGGCTCGGTCTTGGATTCGTGCTTTCCAGAACTCGCGCCCAAAAGGGGAGGGGCAATCCAGGCGAGCGCCTACTTGTCGCCGGCCGCCGCCTTGGCCTCATTGAGGTAGCTATAAAAACTGTACTTGGAGATGCCAAAGAACTCGCAGGCGCGCTCGCTCGACTTGGAAATGAGGAAGGCGCCGCGACGGTCGAGGTAGCCAATGGCACGAATGCGCTCGTCTTTGGTCATGAGTGCCGCGGGCTTGCCCACAAACTGCTCGCACTCGTGCAGCAGGTCCTCGAGCAGGTCGCCGATGTTCTTGGTAATGGGCTCGGGCTCGGTATAGCCCGTGCCGCCGGTGCCGGTAAAGGCGTCGAGCGAACGCTCAAAAGCCTTCATGAGCGTAATGTCAAAGTTAATGCCCAAAATGCCGACGGGCTTGCCTTCGTCGTTGCGGATAAAGATCGTCGACGATTTGAGCAGCTTGCCATCGGTGGTTTTGGTGAGGTATGGCTCGCGGTCGTGCACGTCGGTGGTGCCCTCGTGCATGGACTCAAACACGATATGGCTGGGGCCGTCACCCAGTTTGCGCCCGCTGACGTGGCCGTTTTCGATCACTACGATGGAGTGGTCCACGTCCTCGGTTTCCAGATCGTGGACGACGACTTCGCAGTTGGGGCCAAATTGGAGCGCCAGGCCGTGTGCTAGGCGCTTGTAAAACTCAATCTGTGCGGGGGTCATGGGTGCCTTCCTAAAAATTAGTTTGGGCACACTTTGCCATAAACCACACTTGACCGCAAACAAATCCATCAACAAGGCAATTCATGACCGTTCGGCGGCGAAAAAGTACCGATTACGGCAACAAACAATTCGTTAGGTATGCCAATCAAAAAGTGTGATAGAACAGTGCTAACAAACTTTTTGTTTGGCATCCACATAAAAGTTCAGTCGCATGAATGGGAATGGGCTGAAACGCGTATGCGGGGGCCGGCAAGAGAGGACTTAAGGAGTTCACCGTATGGCCGATAAGATCCAGTGGGCGGGCAACACGATGCCCAAGAGCGATGACAAGCACTTGGGAATCATGAGCCTCGACCACGTGAAGAAGGCCCGCGCCTTCCACCAGTCGTTCCCCCAGTACACCGTCACTCCGCTTGCCCGCCTGGACGGCCAGGCCGCGCGCCTGGGCCTGTCCAACCTGTGCGTTAAGGACGAGAGCTATCGCTTTGGCCTCAACGCCTTTAAGGTTCTGGGCGGCTCGTTTGCCATGGCCAACTATATTGCCGACGAGACCGGCAAGGACGTTGCCGACTGCACCTTCGATTACCTGACCTCCGATCAGCTGGCCGAGGACTTTGGCCAGGCCACCTTCTTTACCGCTACCGACGGCAACCATGGCCGCGGCGTGGCATGGGCTGCCAACAAGCTGGGCCAGAAGGCCGTCGTGCACATGCCCAAGGGTTCCACCAAGCCCCGCTTCGATAACATCGCGGCCGAGGGCGCCACGGTGACCATCGAAGAGGTCAACTACGACGAGTGCGTGCGCATGGCCGCCGCCGAGGCCGATGCCTGCGAGCGCGGCGTCATCGTTCAGGACACCGCCTGGGAGGGCTACGAGAAGATTCCGTCCTGGATCATGGAGGGTTACGGCACCATGGCTTCCGAGGCTGCCGAGCAGCTGCGCGAGATGGCCATCAACCGCCCGACGCACGTGTTTGTCCAGGCTGGCGTGGGTTCGCTCGCCGGCGCCGTGGTGGGCTACTTCACCAACCTGTATCCCGATAACCCGCCCACCTTCGTCGTGGCTGAGTGCGCGCCTGCCGCCTGTCTGTACAAGGGCGCTGCCGCCGGCGACGGCGATCCGCGCATCGTGGACGGCGACATGCCCTCCATCATGGCCGGTCTGTGCTGCGGCGAGCCCAACATTCTGGGCTGGGATATCCTGCGCAACCACGTCACCGCCTTCGTGTCCTGCCCCGACTGGGTCACCGCTCGCGGCATGCGCACCCTGGGCGCTCCCGAGAAGGGCGACCCGCGCGTCATCTCCGGCGAGTCCGGCGCTGTGACCACCGGCCTGGTCGAGACCCTCATGCTCGATCCCGAGTACGCCGAGCTCAAGGAACTCATCGGCCTGGACAAGACGAGCTCCGTGCTCTGCTTCTCCACCGAGGGCGACACCGATCCCGACCAGTATCGCCGCATTGTTTGGGAAGGCGAATATCCCACTTGCTAATCGTTGGGGCGGAGTAAATAGGTATCGCTCCGCCACCTCACAGGTAGATTCCTTCGTTTGAAAGGTTATGAACAATGGCTAAAGAACTCGATTTCGACGCTATCAAGGCTGCTGCTGAGTCCCATCGTGCTGATATGACTCGCTTCCTGCGCGCTATGATCTCCCATCCCTCTGAGTCTTGCGAGGAGGGTGAGGTTGTCGCCTGCATCAAGGCCGAGATGGAGAGCCTTGGCTATGACGAGGTCAAGGTCGACGGCCTGGGCAACGTCATGGGCTTTATGGGCGAGGGCGACAAGATCATCGCCATCGACTCCCACATCGACACCGTCGGCATCGGCAACATCGAGAACTGGGATGCCGATCCCTACGAGGGCTACGAGACCGACGAGATCATCTACGGCCGCGGCGGCTCCGACCAGGAGGGTGGCATGGCTTCCGCTACCTACGCTGCCAAGATGATGAAGGACATGGGCCTCATCCCCGAGGGCTACAAGATCATGGTCGTCGGCACCGTCCAGGAAGAGGACTGCGACGGCATGTGCTGGCAGTACATCTACAACAAGGACGGCATTAAGCCCGAGTTCGTCATTTCCACCGAGCCCACCGACGGCGGCATCTATCGCGGTCACCGCGGCCGCATGGAGATCCGTGTCGACGTTCACGGCACCTCCTGCCACGGCTCCGCTCCCGACCGCGGCGACAACGCCATCTACAAGATGGCCGACATCATCGCCGACGTCCGCGCCCTCAACAACAACGGCTGCGACGAGTCGACCGACATCAAGGGTCTCGTCAAGATGCTCGACCCCAAGTACAACCCCGAGCACTTCGAGGATGCCCGCTTCCTGGGCCGCGGCACCTGCACCGTCAGCCAGATCTTCTACACCAGCCCCAGCCGTTGCGCTGTCGCTGACTCCTGCGCCATCTCCATCGACCGTCGTATGACCGCCGGTGAGACCTGGGAGTCCTGCCTGGACGAGATCCGCAACCTGCCGGCCGCCAAGAAGTACGGCGACGACGTGAAGGTCTCCATGTACATGTACGACCGTCCGTCCTGGACCGGCGAGGTCTACGAGACCGAGGCTTACTTCCCCACGTGGATCAACAAGGAGACCGCTCCGCACGTCAAGGCCCTCGTCGACGCCCACAAGGCCATGTTCGGTGACGAGCGCATCGGCTGCGAGCCCAGCATGGACAAGCGCACCGGTCGCCCGCTGTGCGACAAGTGGACCTTCTCCACGAACTGCGTTTCCATCCAGGGCCGCTACGGCATCCCCTGCGTGGGCTTTGGCCCGGGTGCCGAGTCTCAGGCTCATGCTCCCAACGAGGTCACCTACAAGGACGACCTGGTCACCGCCGCCGCTATGTATGTGGCTGCCCTGAACCTCTACGATCCGAGCCAGGCCGATGGCGACGCCACCGTGTTCCGCGCCGGTCTGACCAACAACAAGATCGACTAGTCCCATTCCTCGATTTTGTTGAGCCGGGGACAGTTTATGCCCCCGGCGCCTCCTGTTGACTTGGGGCCCGCGGTCGTTATCTCCCATGCTTCCTCAACGGTGGCGGGTCCTCGTCATGGTGCTCTGCATGTTCTAGCCACACGCGCATGCCGGAGCACATCTACTCACTGCGATCGTTTCATCTTTAGAAAGGACATTTCCATGGACGCTAAGTTTACCGAGCTCGTCGAGCAGCTGAACGGCCTCGATTTTAAGGGTATGTACGGCAGCGACTTCCTGCACACCTGGGACAAGACCACCGATGAGCTCAAGGCTCTCTACATCGTTGCCGACGCCCTGCGCGAGCTGCGCGAGAACAACGTCTCGTCCAAGATCTTCGACTCGGGTCTGGCCGTCTCCCTGTTCCGCGACAACTCCACCCGTACGCGTTTCTCCTTCTCTAAGGCCGCCAACCTGCTCGGCCTTGAGCTGCAGGACCTGGACGAGAAGAAGTCCCAGATCGCTCACGGCGAGACCGTCCGCGAGACCGCTACCATGATCTCCTTCATGGCCGACGTCATCGGCATCCGCGACGACATGTACATCGGCAAGGGCGACGCCTACATGGCCGAGGTCTCCGAGTCCGTGCAGCAGGCTTACGAGGACGGCGTTCTGGATCACCGTCCCACGCTCATCTCCCTGCAGTCCGATTCCGACCACCCCACGCAGTCCTCTGCCGACATGCTCTACCTCATCAACGAGTTTGGTGGCCTCGAGAACCTCAAGGGCAAGAAGGTTGCCGTCACCTGGGCCTATTCGCCCTCTTACGGCAAGCCGCTGTCCTGCCCGCAGTCGCTGATCAGCCTGCTGCCCCGCTTTGGCATGGACGTCACCCTGGCTCACCCCGAGGGCTACGACCTCATGCCCGAGGCCGTCGAGCGCGCCAAGGGCTATGCCGCCGAGTCCGGCACCACCTTTAAGCAGGTCAACACCATGGCCGAGGCCTTCGAGGGCGCCGACATCGTGATCCCCAAGAGCTGGGCTCCGTTTGCCGCCATGGAGAAGCGTACCAATCTGTACGCCGAGGGCGACGACGCCGGCATCGCTGCGCTCGAGAAGGAGCTGCTCGCCCAGAACGCCACCCACCAGGACTGGTGCTCCACGACCGAGCTCATGGAGAAGACTGCCAACGGCCAGGACACCATCTTTATGCACCCGCTGCCCGCCGACATCTCCGGTGTCTCCTGCGAGCACGGCGAGGTTAACGCCGACGTCTTCGACATGCACCGCGTGGGCATGTACAAGGAGGCCAGCTACAAGCCGTACGCCATCGCTGCCATGATGTTCCTGCAGAAGGTTGCCGATCCCGCCGCTACCCTCAAGGCCCTCGACGAGCGCAACACCGCCCGTTGGCTCCAGGCCTAAAGCCGGGCTGAGGTAAGCTATGTAAAGGGGGCGCTCTGCCAACCGGCGGGGTGCCCCCTTTTTGCATCGCGGGCGTGCGGGATAAGCGCTTTCGATGTGGATGCCCGCGGCGCGAGTTATGGGTACGATGGTTTCAGGGGAGGTATCACCATGAAACTTGGATGCGTCATTATGGCTTCGGGCGAGGGCAAGCGGTTTGGCTCTAACAAGATGCTTGCCGATATCTATGGCGAGCCGCTGATTGCCCGGACCATCGATTCGGTTCCCCGGGGCTTTGACGTCGTGGTTTCGACGCGTTGGCCCGAGGTCGCCCAGATTTGCGAGGACAAGCATTGCCCGTGCGTGCTGCACGATGGCGAGCTGCGCAGCGAAAGCGTCCGTGCGGGCCTTTCATGGGGAGTCGAACGCAACTGGAAAGGTTGCCTCTTTTTGCCGGGCGACCAGCCGCTCGTGAGTTCGGATTCTTTTGAGGCCATGGTTCGCACGTTTGATGAGCGTGGCCGCAAGCATCCGGTACGTCTTGCGTGCAACGGTGAGCCTTCGAGTCCGGTGCTCTTTCCGGCGGAACTGTTCGATGCGCTCATACGTCTTGAGGGCAAGGACGGCGGGGGCTCGATCCTCAAGGACCGTACCGACGTGGTGCTGGTCGAGGCGCGTGCCTACGAGCTGTGGGACGTCGATACCGTCAAGGGACAGCGCTGCATAACAGAGCATATTGCCGCCTGCTCGTATTTTGATCGCGTGGCCAACTGCATCAATCAATAAGGAGCAATTATGATCATCATCAAAAACGGCGCGCTCGTGACGCCCCAGGGGCTTCGCCGCGCCGACCTTGCCATGGAGGGCGATAAGATTGTGCGGATTGCCGCGGCGATTGAGCCGGGCGAGGACGATACCGTCCAGGACGCCACGGACTGTTGGGTGTTCCCGGGCTTTATCGATGGGCACACGCACATGCAGTGCTGGACCGGCATGGACTGGACGGCCGATAGCTTTGAGACCGGCACACGTGCGGCTGCCTGCGGCGGTACCACGACCATCGTCGACTACGCGACGGCCGATCGCGGCGTGACCATGCCCGATGCCTTGGTCGAGTGGCATCATCGCGCCGACGGCACCTGCACCGCCAACTACGCCTTTCATATGGCGCTCGCCGAGTGGAATGAGCGCAACCGCGCCGATCTTTCGGCCATGCGCGAGGCGGGCGTGTCGTCGTTTAAGACCTACTTTGCCTATGACCACCTGCGCTTGGACGATGCCGAGACGCTCGAGGTGTTGGAGGAGCTCAAGCGCGTGGGCGGTATCCTGTGCGTGCATTGCGAGAACGGCACGCTGGTGAATGCGCTGCAGAAGCGCGTGTTTGAGCAGGGCATCCACGGGCCCGAGGGCCATGCGCTCAGCCGTCCGGACGTGTGCGAGGGTGAGGCCGTGAGCCGCCTGCTGTATCTGGCGCACCTGGCCGGGGACGCTCCGGTCAACGTGGTGCACCTTTCGACCAAGCTGGGGCTCGAGGCCATCCGTGCTGCCAAAGCGCGCGGGCAGAAGAATATCTATGTCGAGACCTGCCCCCAGTATCTGATGCTCGACGACACCTGCTATCTGGAACAGGGCGAGGACGGCTTTGCGGGCGCCAAGTACGTGATGAGCCCGCCGCTGCGCCATGCCGGTGACCGTGCCGCGTTGCGCGAGGCGCTTGTGGCTGGCGAGATCGATACTATTGCAACCGATCATTGCAGCTTTAACCTGCACGGGCAAAAGGACCGCGGGCGCGACGATTTCCGCGCGATTCCCAACGGCGGGCCCGGCGTGGAGCATCGTCCCGTCGCGATCGCCACGAGCTTTGAGGGGCAACTGGGCCCCGAGGACCTCTGCCGCCTGATGAGCGAGAACCCGGCGCGCGTGTTTGGCATGTACCCGCGCAAGGGCTGTCTTGCCGAGGGTGCCGATGCCGACGTGTGCGTGTGGGATCCCCAGGCGCGCTGGACCATTCGCGCGGCGACGCAGCATCAGGCCGTGGACTACACGCCGCTCGAGGGTTTTGAGGCACATGGCCGCGCCAAAGCCGTGTTTGTGAACGGCGTGCTGGCGGCACGCGACGGCGAGCCCACCGGAGCCCAACCCGGCCGCTACGTCCCCCGCTAGCAGCAAAGATGCCGTGTCCCCTCCGCAGTTGCGGTGAAATACGGACTGTTTGCGGCCGTTAGGCGGCCAAACAGTCCGTATTTCACCGCAACTGACGAGATGGGGCCGGCTACTTGAGGCTGGTGGCGATGAGGGGGCGGTTGAGGGCTGCCTCGAAGCGATCTGCCATCGTGGGGTCGCTGAGCGTGTCGGCTTGGTTGAGCATGATACGGGCATTGTTGAGGTTCAGCATCCGCAGCTCGGCATTGAGCACCTGGGCGACGCGCTCGGGCGTGGCGATGTCGGTGAGCTCGCAGCCGCAACGCTCGCAAAAGAGCTCGGGGCGGTGGGCAACCTCGGCGACGGGTTTGCCCAGTCCCGAGGCGCCGACGACCCAGACAACGTTTGCCGTGCCAGAGGGAATCACCGGCTCCCAGGCGGCGTGCGCCTTGAGCGGGAGCCGCTTGCTGCCGTCCGCCTCGGCCAACACGTAGTCAAAGCGCTGTGCCAGCTCGTTGAGTGGCTCGGCGGGTGCGGAGAGCTTGCCTGTTTCCGGGTCTAAGACACCCGCCTGGCAAATACTCCCGCGGGCAAGTCCCGCGCACGCCTCACAGGTGCAGCCGGGAACATGCGCGGCACCCGGCTTCCAAGGTGCGGCACCCAGGCGACGATTCGACCCGTCCCACGGGACGCCGGCGACGGGAAACATGTGCGTGGTGGTGCAGAGGAGCACCCCGCCGCCGGCGCGCATGAGCTCGAGACCCAGCGTTTTCAGCAACGTCGACTTGCCGCCGCTGCCGATAATCGCGGTAATGCCCGGCTCGATCCTGAGCGCCGAGGCAAGATTGCCGCTAACCGTTTCCATCTGTTCACCGCCGTATAATACTGTGATAATAAATAATCATCAGAGTAGCGGTCGAACCGCTTTTGCTCTGCTCAAACCGTAGCACAGGGAGGTGCCCCGGGAATGCTCGTTTATGTTCGCGGCGCCGGCGATATCGCCACGGGCGTCGCCGCTCGCTTGGTGCGCGCCGGCGTGTCAGTTGTCATGGCCGATATCGCGGTTCCCACGTGCATCCGTCGCACAATCAGTTTTTGCGAGGCCATTCGCCTGGGCGAGGTCCAGGTCGAGGGCATTCGCGCTCGCCTGGCGCAGACGTCGGCCGAGGCGCTTGAGATTACCGAGGCGGGGGATGTCGCCGTGTTGGTGGACCCCCAGGCACAGATGCTCGACGAACTGAAGCCCGCGGCTGTGGTCGACGCAATTCTGGCCAAGCGCAATCTGGGTACCACGCGCGACATGGCTCCTGCCGTCATCGCCGTGGGGCCGGGCTTCACCGCGCCGGTTGACTGCGACGCCGTGATCGAAACCATGCGTGGGCATTTCCTGGGCCGTGTCATTACCCAAGGTTCGCCCCAGCCCAACACGGGCGTGCCGGGCGTCATCGCCGGATATGGCAAAGAGCGTGTTATCCACAGCCCCGCCGCCGGCGTGTTTAGGTCCGACCATGTGATCGGCGACATCGTGAGTGCCGGCGATGTGATCGGGTATGCGGGCGATTCGCCCATGTGCACGCAGATCGATGGCTGTCTGCGCGGGCTTTTGGCGAACGGCGTGCAGGTGACTGAGGGCTTTAAATGCGCCGATGTCGATCCGCGCGGCGATGCCAGCTATATCAACTACATTTCGGACAAGGCGACGTCGGTCGGCGGCGGCGTGCTCGAGGCACTCGCTATGCTCACCGATATCTTTAGAGGATAGAAGGCGGCAATGGAAAAGCTCGATGTTGTGAATGCGGCGCTTGTCGCCCTGCGTGCTGGCGAGACGTGCGAGCTCGTGGTCGTGGCCGGCACGGCGGGGTCGTCGCCGCGCGGCGTGGGCGCCTGGATGGCCGTCTTTGCCGACGGTAGCCAGGCGGGCACCATCGGCGGCGGCAAGATCGAGCTTTTTGCGCTGGACGAGGCGCGAGAGCTGCTGGCCGCGGGGCAATCGCGTCTGGTCCGCTACACCATGGGCGGCGAGAACTCCGATACCGGTATGATCTGCGGCGGAGCCATCTGCCTGTGCTATCTGCATCTGGATGCGATCCAGGCACAGTTGTTCCAGGAAATTGCCGACGTCTTGACGTATCGACGTATCGGCGACTTCGTCATCGACTTTGAGCCGTTTATCGCAAGCGCGCTCGAAAGCGACGCTACTGAATACCATGGCGAGGAATCGCGCCGCACCATTGCGGGTTGCCCCGGGCTTTCGCTGGTGGAGGAGGGGAGTAAGGTTACCTATACAAACGCCGCCTCCGAGATTCCTCCCGCGCACATCGAGACGCTCTGCCCCGAGGGCCTGACCTATATCTTTGGCTGCGGCCACGTGGGCGCCGCGACGGCGCGGGTGCTCACGGCGGCGGGCTTTGCCGTCGTGGCGTGCGACGACCGCCCCGGCACGCTGACCCCCGATTGGGTGCCCGGTGTCTACGATCGTCGCTTGGTCGATTACAAGAACCTGAGCGAGCTGTGCCCCATCGGCCCGCGCGACCTGGTGGTCGTCGCCACGGCGGGTCACAAGTCCGATATCGACGTGGTGATTCAGGCCATGCGCGCCAAGCCTGCCTACCTGGGCTGTCTGGGCTCGCGCCGCAAGACGGCCTTTGTGCGTGCCCGCCTGGAGCAGGAAGGCTTTACGCAGGACCAGATCGACGAGCTGCACCTTCCGATCGGCGTTGCCATCGAGGCCGAGGACCCCGAGGAGATCGCCATCTCCATCGCCGCCGAGATGATCCACCTGCGCCGCACCAAACTCGTCCCCCGCAAGCGCTAATCGCATCCCCACCAATAAGTTGCGGTGAAATACGGACTGTTTAAGCCTGTTAGGCCGCCAAACAGTCCCTATTTCACCGCAACTGCTTTTTGGGATCCATTTGTGCGGGGGAGTTGTGGAGTTGTGCAGGCAGACGAGGTTTTTCTGGAAATACGCTCCCGATGCGCGTATAGTACCGATTGTTTTGTCGGCTCCTGCTGCGTCGAGTCCAAACCGCAAAATGCCATGAGCGGTGCGGATGCAGTCAGGAGGCACGAGGACAACCCACCGTGGCCACGCCCCGTGCTTAAAACCCCAAGAAGGAGTGAACAATGGCAGAAGAGAAGTATGTGCCGCGTCTGAAGACCAAGTACAACAACGAGGTCAAGCAGCAGCTTCAGGACAAGTTCCAGTACGAGAACGTCATGATGATCCCCAAGTTTGAGAAGATCGTCGTGAACATGGGTGTCGGCGAGGCCGCTACCGATTCCAAGGCCATCGACGGTGCCGTGCGCGACCTGCGCGCCATCACCGGCCAGCAGCCGATGATCACCCGTGCCCGTAAGTCCATCGCTACCTTCCGCCTGCGCGCTGGTATGCCGATCGGCTGCAAGGTTACCCTGCGTGGCGACCGTATGTGGGAGTTCTTCGATCGTCTGACCTCCGTCGCGATCCCCCGTATCCGCGACTTCCGCGGCATCTCCGCCAAGAGCTTCGACGGCCGTGGTAACTTCTCCATGGGCGTCACCGAGCAGCTCATCTTCCCCGAGATCGACTTCGATTCCGTCGATCACCAGCGTGGTATGGACATCACTTTCGTGACCACCGCCAACACCGATGAGGAGGCCAAGGCCCTTCTGGACGCCTTCGGTTTCCCGTTCAAGAAATAGGTTCACCTGCCCTAAAAGCGCCGTTTCCACAAGGGAGCGGCGCTTGGGGCGAACAATACTCTATGTGAGGAGGATATAAGTGGCTAAGACATCGATGATCGTCAAGTGCAATCGCAAGCAGAAGTTCTCTACTCGTGAGTACACGCGCTGCCAGCGCTGCGGCCGTCCGCACTCTGTGTACCGCAAGTTCGGCCTGTGCCGTGTCTGCTTCCGTGAGCTTGCACTCAAGGGCGAGCTTCCCGGCGTTAAGAAGGCCAGCTGGTAAGTCACTACCAGCGTTTCAAGCATCCGTTTGGAACAGGGAAAACGCGCTAGTTAGGCTTTGCCGTTAAGGGCGGCGAAGAACCAAGAGCACGTGTTCATCAAGAACGAAGGAGAATCTGTATGAACCTTACAGACCCGATCGCAGATATGCTTACGCGCATCCGTAACGCTAACTCTGTGAACAAGGCCACGGTCTCCATGCCGAGCAGCAAGAAGCTCGTCGAGATCGCTCGTGTTCTGCACGAGGAGGGCTACATCGAGGGCTACGATGTCGAGGACACCGTTCCCCAGAAGACTCTGCACATCACGCTTAAGTATGGTCCCAAGAAGGCTAAGGTCATCAACGGCATCCGCCGCATTTCCAAGCCGGGCCTGCGTAAGTACACCGGCGTTGCCGACATGCCCCGCGTCCGCGGTGGCCTTGGTACCGCCATTATTTCCACCAGCCATGGCGTCATGACCGACCGCGATGCTCGCAAGCACAACGTCGGCGGCGAGATCATCGCTTACGTCTGGTAATTCGCTCGGTAGGTAGAAGGAAAGGAGATCACCGTGTCTCGTATCGGTAATAAGCCTGTCCAGATTCCCGCCGGAGTCGAAGTGGCAGTCAACGGCAACAACGTTGTCGTCAAGGGCCCCAAGGGCCAGCTCGAGCTCGATGTCTTTGAGAAGCTCGCTATCAACGTCGAGGACAACGTCCTCACCGTTTCCCGTCCCGACGACGAGCGTGAGACCCGTGCCCGCCACGGCCTCACCCGCGCCCTCATCCACAACATGGTTGTTGGCGTTTCCGAGGGCTTCGAGAAGAAGCTCGAGCTCGCCGGCGTCGGTTACCGCGTGCAGCAGAAGGGCAAGAACCTCGAGTTCTCCCTGGGCTTCTCGCACCCCGTGATCGTCGAGGCTCCCGAGGGCATCACCTTCGAGGTTCCCGACAACACCCACGTGAACGTCAAGGGTATCAACAAGCAGCAGGTCGGTCAGATCGCCGCTGAGATCCGCGGCCATCGTCCTCCCGAGCCTTACAAGGGCAAGGGTATCCACTACGTTGGCGAGCACATCCGCCGCAAGCTGGGTAAGGCCGCCAAGTAGTCGTAACCGACTCACTCGCATAAGACCAGCACCCCGTCAGGTGCTGGCAAGATCAACCTTTTTAGGAGTTTACGTATGAACAAGCATAAGGCGAAGCTGGAAGGCCTCAAGCGTCGTCAGCGTCGTGTTCGCGGCAAGGTCTCGGGTACCTCCGAGCGTCCGCGTCTTCGCGTGACCCGTACTAACGCCAACATCTATGCCCAGATCATCGACGACAGCAAGGGCTCCAGCCTGACGCTCGTCTCTGCCTCGACCCTCGAGGCCGAGTTCAAGGGCACCCACACCTCGAACAAGGAGGCTGCGGAGAAGGTCGGTCAGCTCGTTGGCAAGCGCGCCATCGAGGCCGGCATCACCAAGGTCGCCTTCGATCGCGGTGGCCGTATCTACCATGGCCGCGTCAAGGCCCTCGCCGACGGTGCTCGTGCCGCCGGTCTCGAGTTCTAGGAGGTATGTAGCACATGGCTCGTAATCAGAAGCAGCAGCGCGAGGCCTCCGAGTTCGAGGAGCGCGTCGTTTACATCAACCGCGTGTCGAAGACCGTCAAGGGTGGTCGTCGCATGAGCCTCGTCGCTCTCGTCGTCGTTGGCGACGGCAAGGGCAACGTCGGCGTTGGCATGGGCAAGTCCGCTGAGGTGCCCATGGCCATCTCCAAGGCATCTCTCGATGCAAAGAAGAACATGTTCCACGTGCCGGTGACCGAGCAGGGCACCATCCCGCACGAGGTTCTCGGCCACTTTGGTGCCGGCCGCATCATCATCAAGCCCGCTGTCGAGGGTACCGGCGTTATCGCCGGCGGCGCTGTGCGTCCCCTCTTTGAGCTTGCTGGCATCAAGAACGTCCTGTCCAAGTCCCTCGGTACCGACAACGGCCTCAACATCATCAAGGCTGCCGTCGAGGGCCTCAAGGAGCTCTCCAGCCCTGAGGACGTCGCGGCTCGCCGTGGCCTGACGGTCTCCGAGATGTTCGTCGGTAAGGAGAACTAAGCATGGCTGACACCATCAAGATCAAGCAGGTCCGCAGCACCAACGGTTGCAAGCAGGACCAGGTCCGTACTGTCCGTGCCCTCGGTCTCCACAGGATCCGCGAGGTTCGCGAGATTGCTGACAACGAGTCCGTCCGCGGCATGATCTTCAAGGTCAAGCACCTTGTCGAGATTGTAGAGGAGTAGCAAATGCAGCTTCACGATCTTACTCCCGCGCCCGGTTCCACCAAGAACCGCAAGCGCGTCGGCCGTGGCAATTCTTCGGGTCACGGCACCACTTCTGGCCGCGGCCAGAAGGGCCAGGGTTCCCGCTCTGGCGGCACCAAGGGTGCCGGCTTCGAGGGTGGCCAGACTCCGCTGGCCATGCGCCTGCCCAAGCTTCCGGGCTTCCGCAACCCCCGTCGTATCGAGTACACCGCTGTTAACGTTGAGCGTCTCGAGCGCAAGTTCGAGGACGGCGCTGTGATCGACGGTGCCGCTCTTAAGGCCGCTCGCATCACCAAGAGCGAGTTCGAGCCCGTCAAGGTGCTCGGCAATGGTGAGCTCACCAAGAAGTTCACGGTCAAGGTCGACAAGGTCAGCGCTTCTGCGCAGGCCAAGATCGAGGCCGCCGGCGGAAAGGTCGAGCTGCCGTGCTAAATGGTCTTAAGAATGCTTTCCGCATCAAAGAATTGCGCGAAAAGATTCTTTTTACCATAGCTATGCTCGTCGTGTACCGCATTGGTGCGCACGTTCCTGTGCCCGGCATTCCCTTCCAGGGGATGCTGGGCCTTTTCTCGACCGATAACAATTCGGTCGCCGCAGGTGCTATGGCCCTCCTGAATCTTTTCTCTGGCGGCGCGTTGAGCTATGTGTCGGTGTTTTCGCTGGGCATCATGCCTTACATCACCAGCTCGATCATCCTCCAGATGCTCCAGGCCGTCGTGCCTTCCCTGCATGAGCTTGCCCGCGAGGGCGAGGTCGGTCAGACCAAGATTACGCAGTATTCGCGTTACCTCACCCTGGCTCTGGCAATCCTCAACTCCGTGGGTTACCTCTTCCTCTTTAAGAGCTTCGGCATCAGCTTTAATGGCGCCGGCGCTCCCGAGATCATCTTCGACCTCATGATCGTCGGTACGCTCACCGCGGGCGCTATGCTGATCATGTGGATTGGTGAGCTCATCACCCAGCGCGGTATCGGCAATGGCATGTCGCTGATCATCTTCGCGAACATCATGGCCGGTCTGCCGCAGGCTATCTTCTCCAGCACCGAGGGCAACGCCGGTGGCATCATCACCATGGTGATCATCTGCGCCATCATCCTGCTGGTTATCCCGCTGATTGTTTTCCTTGAGCGCGGCCAGCGCCGCATCCCGGTCTCCTACGCTAAGCGCGTCGTGGGCCGTCGCATGATGGGTGGCCAGACCACCTACCTGCCCATCAAGGTCAACACCGCGGGTGTCGTGCCGATCATCTTCGCTTCGGCGCTGCTGTACTTCCCGGCTCAGATTGCCGTGTTCTTCCCCGGCATCGGCTGGATTCAGGCAGTTGCCTCCGCGCTTTCGACCGGTTGGCTCAACTGGGTGCTTAACGTTGTCCTCATCGTGTTCTTCGCGTACTTCTACACCTCCATGGTGTTCAACCCCGATGACACGGCCGATAACCTTAAGAAGCAGGGCGGCTTTATTCCGGGCGTCCGTCCGGGTAGGGCTACCGCGGCCTACATCAAGAACGCGCTCAACAAGATCACGCTTCCCAGCGCTGTCTTTTTGGCGCTCATCGCCATCGTGCCTTCGATCATCTTCTCCTTCACGGGTAACCATCTGATCCAGGCATTTGGCGGCACGTCCATCCTCATCATGGTCGGCGTCGTGCTCGACACGGTCGATAAGCTCGAAGGCCAGATCAAGATGTATGATTACGATGGATTCTTTAAATAGGCTAGAGGAGGATTGCTCATGAACCTCGTATTGCTCGGAGCTCCGGGTGCCGGTAAGGGCACCGTCGCACAGGAGCTCGTCGCCGAGTTTGGCGTCGCTCACATTTCCACGGGCGACCTGCTGCGTGCTGCCGTCAAGGGTGGCACCGAGCTTGGTATTCAGGCTAAGAAGTACATGGACGCTGGCGAGCTCGTTCCCGACCAGCTCGTGATCGACCTTGTCAAGGAGCGCCTTGCCGCCGATGACGCCCAGCAGGGCTTCATCCTCGACGGCTTCCCGCGCAACACCGCCCAGGCCGTGACGCTCGATTCCGAGCTTTCCGCCATGGGTCGCGAGATCGACTGCGCCCTTCTGGTCGATGTGGCCCCCGAGGTCATCATCGATCGTCTGTCTTCGCGTCGCACCTGCCGTGCCTGCGGTTACACCGGCACCGCTGCCGATGCTACCTGCCCCAAGTGCGCAGGCGAGATGTATCAGCGCGACGACGACAAGCCCGAGACCATCAAGAACCGTCTCGACGTCTACGAGAAGTCCACGAGCCCGCTCGTCGACTACTATCGTGGCCAGGGTCTGCTCAAGTCGGTCAACGGTGACCAGGCTCGCGAGACCGTGTACGGGGATGTCAAAGAGGCTCTCGGTCTATGATCAAGATTAAGTCTGCAACGCAAATCGAGCAGATGAAGAAGGCAGGAGCGCTATCTAAGATGGCGCTCCGCCACGTTGGAGCCATGGTGCGCCCTGGCGTTTCGACTTTTGAGCTCGATCAGCTCGCGGAGCAGATTATCCGCATGCATGGCGGCACCCCGGCCTTTAAGGGTTACGGCGGGTTCCCGGGGACCATCTGCGCATCGATCAACGATGCCGTGGTCCACGGTATTCCCAACCCCGACATGATCCTGCGCGATGGCGATATCATCTCCATCGATACGGGAGCCGTTGTCGACGGTTGGGTCGGCGATAACGCATGGACGTTTTTCGTCGGCACCCCCACGCCCGAAGCCAAGGCTTTGTGTGAGGTCACGCGCGATTGCCTTAAGGCTGCTATCGAGCAGGCTGTTCCCGGTAACCATATCGGGGACGTCGGCTATGCCGTTCAGTCCCTCGCCGAGTCTCACGGATACGGCGTGCTTCGTGATTATGTGGGCCATGGCATTGGCCGCGTGATGCACGAGGACCCCAACGTTCCTAACTATGGAAAGAAGGGGAGGGGCGTTCGCCTCCAGGCCGGCATGGTCATTGCCATCGAGCCGATGGTTACGATGGGTTCCAACCATGTGAGCACGGGCTCCGACGGTTGGATCGTCACGACCAACGACCACCTGCCCGCTGCGCACTACGAGAACACCGTCGCCATTACCAATGACGGTCCGGTGATTCTCACCACGGATGCGCAAGGTGCTTGGTGTTCGCTCCAAGGCGGAGAAATGTAACAAGTTCCACTTAGTTGTGGAGCCATTACGAAGTTATTACGATGCGTGCATACGTGTTGTAGAATACTCAATCGCTGTCGTTTTCTAGAGAAAGATGATTGCTTGTGAAGAAGGAAGACGCAATTGAGCTCGAGGGTACGGTAAAGGAACCGCTGCCCAATGCCATGTTTAAGGTCGAGCTCGAGAACGGTCATTCGGTTCTGTGCAACATTTCTGGCAAGATCCGAATGAATTACATCCGTATTCTCCCCGGTGACAGGGTTGTCGTGGAGCTTTCCCCGTACGACCTGACCCGCGGCCGCATCACCTATCGCTACAAATAGCGGCACGCATACACGCACTCCATTTCCGACTGCAGGCTTAGCTCAACCTACGGTCGGATTGTGTGTGAAGACCAGCCATAGTTTTAAACGCCTGCGGCTGGGCGAGTAGATAGTAGGGAAGTAGTTTGAGCGCTACCGAAAGGAAGAACGATGAAGGTACGTCCTTCGGTCAAGAAGATGTGCGATAAGTGCAAAATCATTAGGCGCCATGGCAAGGTCCTCGTCATTTGCGAGAACCCCCGTCATAAGCAGCGTCAGGGTTAAGAGAGGAGACTACGTTGGCCCGTATTAATGGTGTCGACCTCCCGCGTGAGAAGCGCGTTGAGATCGGTCTGACCTACATTTACGGCATCGGCCGCACCACTGCGACGAAGATTTGCGTCGAGTGCAACGTTAACGTGGATACGCGCGTTAAGGACCTCACCGAGGATGAGGTTAACGCCATCCGCGATTATATCGATAAGAACCAGATCATGGTTGAGGGCGACCTCCGCCGTGAGCGCAACCAGAACGTCAAGCGCCTTATGGACATCGGCTGCAACCGCGGCCTTCGTCACCGCAAGGGCCTCCCTGTCCGCGGCCAGCGCACCCACACTAACGCTCGTACCCGCAAGGGCCCGAAGCGTCAGATCGGTGCTAAGAAGAAGAAATAAGGAGCGCTAGATAGATGGCTACTGCTAAGAAGAACGTTCGCGCTGCCCGTCTGAAGCGCGCGGACCGTAAGAACATTTCCGTGGGCCAGGCTCACATTCGTTCTACGTTCAACAACACGATCGTTTCGATCACCGATCCCCAGGGCAACGTCATTTCCTGGAAGTCGGCTGGCCAGGTGGGCTTCAAGGGCTCCCGTAAGTCCACGCCGTTCGCTGCCCAGATGGCTGCCGAGGCTGCTGCCAAGCAGGCCATGGAGCACGGTATGAAGAAGGTTTCCGTCTTCGTCAAGGGCCCCGGCTCCGGTCGTGAGACCGCCATCCGCTCCCTCCAGGCTGCTGGCCTCGAGGTCTCGAGCATCCAGGACAAGACCCCCATTCCGCACAACGGCTGCCGCCCCAAGAAGCGTCGCCGCGTGTAACTGAAAGGATCGTATCAATATGGCAATCGACAGGACTCCTGTTCTTAAGCGCTGCCGTCAGCTCGGGATCGATCCCGCTGAGCTCGGTTACAGCAGCAAGAAGGAATCTATCCGTCAGCCCAAGCGCCGTCGCAAGGAATCTGAGTACGGCATGCAGCTGCGCGAGAAGCAGAAGGTCAAGTTCATCTATGGCGTTCTGGAGAAGCAGTTCCACGGCTACTTCAACAAGGCCCGTAAGATGAACGGCGTCACCGGTGAGAACCTCATGATCATTCTTGAGTCTCGCCTCGACAACGTCGTCTTCCGTCTTGGCTTCGCCCGCACCCGCAAAGAGGCTCGTCAGTCCGTCCGTCACGGTCACTTCACCGTGAACGGCAAGCGCGTGGACATCCCGTCCTACCGCGTCAAGGCCGGCGACGTCGTCGCTGTCGGCGAGAAGTTCCGTGACCTCCTCCCCATCAAGGAGGCCCTGATTTCCTCCGAGCGCTTTGAGGTTCCTGGCTGGCTCGAGGTCGATATCGAGAAGCTGTCTGGTAACGTGCTCGCTCTGCCGACGCGTGAGCAGATCAGCGGTGATATCAACGAGCAGCTCATCGTCGAGCTCTACTCTAAGTAGTCCATCCGGGCTGCTGAGGCTGGAGGTAATACATGTCAGAATTCATTAGGCCTCAGGTTCAGGTCGAAGAGATCAACGAGACGTCTGCTCGTGTCTCCGTCGAGCCGCTCGAGCGTGGCTACGGCGATACGCTGGGTAACTCCCTCCGTCGCGTACTTCTGTCCTCGCTCGAGGGTGCCGCCGTCGAGGCTATTCAGATCGATGGTGCGCAGCACGAGTTCATGACCATCCCTAACATGGTCGAGGATGTCACCGACATCGTCCTGAATGTCAAGGGTCTTGTCTTCAGGGCTCTCGGCACGACCGACGAGGCGACCGCCACCATCTCGGTTGACGGCCCCTGCGAGGTCACCGGTGCGGACTTCTTTATTCCGTCCGAGTTTGAGCTGGTCAACCCCGAGCAGCACATCGCTACGCTCACCGAGGGTGGCCATCTCACCATGAGCATGCGCATCGGCTATGGCCGCGGCTATGTTTCTGGCGAGGCCAACAAGCGCGACAACGATCCCATCGGTGTGATCCACGTCGACTCGCTGTACTCGCCGGTTTCCCGTTGCGCCAAGCTCGTTGAGGCTTGCCGTGTCGGTCAGCACACCGACTACGACCGCCTTGTCCTCGAGATCGAGACCAACGGCTCCATCGCCCCGCGCGACGCCGTGGTCCAGGCTGCCAATATCATCAACCAGCATATGGCCGCCTTTATGAACCTTGCCGAGACCCCCGAGGTCGAGGAGGAGGCTTCGATCTTCGCTCCCGAGGTCACCAACGACAACGCCGAACTGGACAAGCAGATCGAGGATCTGGACCTTTCCGTCCGTTCCTACAACTGCCTTAAGCGCGCCAGCATTCACTCGGTCCGTCAGCTCGTTGAGTTCTCGGAGAACGATCTGCTCAACATCCGTAACTTCGGTGTTAAGTCGATCGAGGAAGTGAAGGACAAGCTTGAGTCCATGGGCCTGAGCCTGAAGGCTTAATGCTTCGCATATTTGAGGAGAAACTAGACCATGCGTCACAACGTTAAGAAGGGCCTGAAGCTCGGCACCGATGCGAGCCACACCAAGGCCATGAAGAAGAGCCTTGCTAAGGCCCTCTTCGAGAACGACCGCATCAAGACCACCGAGACCCGCGCTAAGGCGCTGCGTTCGGTCGTCGACCCGATCATCACCTGGGCCAAGAAGGGCGACCTGCACTCTCGTCGTCTGGCTATCGCCAAGCTCGGCGATAAGCAGCTCGTTGCCGAGATCTTCGACAAGGCTGCTCAGGGCATGTGGCAGGACCGCAACGGCGGTTACACCCGCATCATGAAGCTCGGTAACCGCAAGGGCGACAACGCTCCCATCGTTATCATGGAGCTCGTCACCGAGCCTTGCACGCCTAAGGCTAAGAAGGCTGCTCCGGCCCCCAAGAAGGCCGCTGCTCCCAAGAAGGTCGAGGCTGCCGAGGAGGCTCCTGCTGAGGAGACCGCTGAGTAGACAATCCGTCTGCATAGGCTATATTCGAGGGGTACGTTCGCGTACCCCTCTTTTTTTGTCGCGATACCGTTGCTTGTTTGTTGGGAGCGCCCATGACTGCGCCGTCTGATTTCAATTCGATTTCCGAGCTTGACGCCACGCTCGTATTTCGCGTGGCCTATGATGGCTCGTCGTATAGCGGATTTGCCGTGCAGCCGGGACAGACGACGGTTGCGGGTGAGCTACGTCGAGCTATTGAGACGCTCCTGCGCCGTCCGATCGACCTGACGTGTGCGGGACGTACCGATGCCGGCGTGCATGCGGTGGCACAGTTTATCAGCGTGCCCGTAACGGACGCTGAGTTGGCTTTGACGCGCCGTAGGTGGCTGAGGGCTATGGATGCCCTCCTGCCCAAAGATATCGCCATAAACGAGGTCTACAAGGCCCGTAAAGGCTTTTCTGCACGCTTTGATGCGCGTTCCCGTACGTATACGTACCGTATTGCCGATCGCGACGCGCGCCCTGTGCTTTCGCGCGGTGCGGTGTGGTGGCATCGCTACCCATTGGATGTTGAGGCGATGTCTGCGGCCTGTCCCGCGCTGCTGGGCGAGCAGGACTTCAAGAGCTTTTGCAAGGTGGCGTCTGCCGTGGGCAAGCCCACGCACCGCTGCGTGATGCGTGCCGAGTTTGGCCATGAGGTTGCGTTTGGCGAGGACATCCTGACGTTTACCATCGAGGGCAATGCGTTTCTGCATTCGATGGTCCGCACGATCGTGGGCACGCTTGTCGAGATTGGCATGCATCGCCGTGAACCCGAGTGGATGCGCGAGGTCATCGATGCTTGCGACCGTACCGCTGCGGGCCCCACGGCTCCTGCCTGCGGCCTTACGTTTATGGGCGTGGATTACGATCCCGCCGAGCTTGTCGTGCTCGACTAGGGGAGGGCTCGGCGCGTCGTGCGTCGGCACCTGTCATCTGTGGGCTGCGCGTGTGCAACATCTGTTCTTGGCGTGCAATACAACCGGTGTCTCATTGCTTTTATTGCCGGGGTGTACCATGAACGACAGTTTGATTCACTGCTGTCGAGAGGACGGATAACTTGGTTCGACGTGGCTCGCATCCGCGACTTTCGGTGATCCTTGTGGTAGAAGGTTCGCCCAGCTATGCGATGCGTGCGCTCGAGAGTATCCAGAACCAAGACCTCTACGATTTGCAGATTGTCGTTGTCTGCCGCGATGCTGCGCCCGGTGTGCGCCATTCGCTTCAAGTTGCTGCCGACAGGGACATCCATATTGATTTGATTGACGTCGAGGACGCGAAGCGCGGCGCTTGTCTTCGTGCCGGTTTTGCTGCCTCGCGCGGCTCTCAAATCATCGCCATGAACGCCGATGAGTGGTTTGCTCCGCAGTCTCTTTCCAAGATGGTCGATATCGCGTGCGATACTACGGCAGACATAGTGCTCCCCACGGTGTCGCTCGACCGCTATGATGCACATCGAGAGCGCCATTCGCGCGTCTTGGATGCTGCTCATATTTCCATTGATAGCAAATCTTCGATGGTGACCGGGCTGTCCCAGTTGATTTTAGGCGGCCTAGTCGTTCAGACCTCTGGCGTGATGTATAGCCGTCCGCTGTTTGAGGCATGCCTTTTGTACGACAAGGCGTTTCGCACAGTTGGGTTTATGGCGTGCTCGCTCTCGCGGGCGCAGCGCGTCTCCGGATGCGGCGACGCTTGTTTCCACGCGGCGGCACCTAAGCTTACAGATGCCTTTGATCCCACCATGTATGCCAAGGTATCCGATGACACCCGGGCGCTCGACGAGCTTACGGACTCACTCTCGGAAGCAGATAGCGGTGGTCGGCTCAAGCTGGCAACCCAAAAGTTCTACTTTGCCGGACTGGTCGCCTGCATCGAGAATTTGTGTCTGAGCCCGCATGGGGTGTCGTCAATCGAGCGTTCCGCCCGTATGCGTGATATGCTCGAGGCGCCTCGAACCCGTCAGATGGTCGCCGCGCTCAAGGATAACCATCGGGGGCTCGGTCTGTTGTTTGGGCCGATCGCCAGCGCCAAGCCCGCGCGCTGCGTGATGTGTACGCATCTGGCGGCTTTTCTTAACCGGACGGGCGCAAAAACCGCCTAAACGGCTCATCTCGAAACAAATTTGCATAGAATTGTTTCGAAATGCGTTCTTATACACAAAAGCCTTCAAATAGCGTTAAACTATTCAATCACTGATTGATTGTCTCCGCCATCTTTTGGAGAGAGGGTTTGTATGGCTAAAAAACGCAATGGGCGCCAGGATGCCATTAGAGATATTGTGCGCAATAAGGACGTCCGCACGCAGCGCGTGCTGGTCGATGAGCTCCGCGCTATGGGCTTTGATTGCACGCAGGCGACTGTCTCTCGCGATATTGCCGATATGGGGCTGCGTAAGCTCCCTGAGGGCATCTATGTTCTGGCAGAGGACCTGCACCTGCAGCGTATGGTTTCCGAGCTCGTAACGGGCGTTCTGCGCACCGATAATCTGGTTATGATCAAGGCTCAGCCTGGCACGGCTTCCGGCATCGCCGCCGCCGTTGATGCGGCAGAGCTGCCCGATGTGCTTGGCTCGCTTGCCGGCAACGATACGATTTTGGTTATTGCCCAGACGGCCGAGGACGGCGAGCGTCTTGAGGCGCTGATCAATAAGCTGAGCAATTCTCGCAAGTAGGCGTGCGGGTCGTGCGCTCGGCACTGTGTGCGTGACATAGTGGCTTGTAAGGGGTATCGACGTTGGTCGGTACCCCCTTTTTTGTTTGCCGGTATAAAGACCGCCCACCAGGTCGCTTTAAACTAAAAGGCCCCCGAGCAGTTTAATAAGCTGCTCGGGGGCCTTGTTGCTTATGGCCGGATGATTTCTAGCCGACCGTATCGTCAGGCGTGGGCGAGGGGTCGGGAGTGGGCGTAGGCGTAGGCGTAGGCGTAGGCGTAGGCGTAGGCGTGCCGCCATCGCCGCCGGTCGAACCACCAGTTGAGCCGCCCGTCGAGCCACCGGTCGTACCGGTGCCGCCGGTGGTGTCGCCACCCGTGGTCTCGGTGGTCGTGGTCGTCGTGGTAGTCGTTGTGGTAGTTTCCTCTTCGTCCTCGTTCTCGTCCTTGTCGTCGTTCTCCGTCTTCTTGGCGTTGTTGGTGCCGTAGAACTTCCAGACGCTGTTGTTCTTGTAGGTGGGCGCCGTTCCGGTCGCAAACTCCTCGCGCTCGGTACCGGTCAGAACGGTGTTCATAAACCGCTTAAAGACAGGCAGGTTGGTGCTGTCGCCCAGCAGGTCCGTGCCGTATTTTTGGATGGGGATCTCACCTGCGGAATAGCCGGTCCACAGGGCGCACGCCAGCTGCGGGGTATAGCCGCAGAACCACAGGTTGGTGGTGTTGTCGGTGGTGCCCGTTTTGCCGGCATAGGGCTGGTTGACGCTCAAGGCGCCGGCAGCACCCGTACCGCTGCCCTGCATGACGCCGGACAGAACATCGGTGACCGCGGCGGCCTCGCCCTCGGTAAGCACCTGTGAGGGATTGTCCGTGTGCTGGTACAGCACCGAACCGGTACGAGAGTCAATCTCGGTGATGGCGATCGGCTGGCGATAGTAGCCGCCGTTGGCAAACGTCGCGTAGGCGGCGGCCATCTCGAGCGGCGAGATCGAGCCGGTGCCGAGCGTCATGACGGGAACGTCCTCGATGTTGTCCTTGGCGGGATCGATGCCGAGCTTTTTGACGAGTGAGATGATCTTGCTGTTGCCGACGGCTTCCGCCACCTGGATGTAGCCGGTGTTGGAGGAGTATGCCGTCGCCTGCTTAAGCGTGATGTTGCCATAGCTATGGTTGGCGTAGTTTTGGACCTCGGTCGTGGTGCCCTTGGCCTTGAGCGGCGAGTTGCAGTTGAGGGTGACGTTGGGGTTCATGCCGTTTTGGATGGCAGTTGCCAGCGTAAAGGCCTTAAAGGTGGAGCCGACGGGACGCTTGGCCGTGGCATGGTTTACGTGGTTCTCGTCGGCGTTGTAGTCATAGCCGCCCACCATGCACTTGATGTAGCCGGTCTTGGGGTCGACGACGACCATGCCCATGTCCAGGCCGTCGAGCGAGAGCGTGTCGAGCTGCTCGCGGACGGCATTCTCTGCCACCTGCTGCATCGTGGGGTCGATGGTGGTCTTGACGGTCAAGCCGCCCTTAAAGAGCACGTCGGTCGAGAACTCCTGCTCCAGCAGCTGCTTAACATAGGCGACAAAGTAGGGCTGCGAGTATACGTCGACGCCGCTGCCCGAGATTTCGGTCACGTTGAGGGTGATGGGCTCGGCCTGTGCGGCATCGTGCTCCTCCTGCGTGATGTGGCCCAGGCGCAACATGTTGTCAAGGACCTTGTTGCGACGGGACAGCGCCAGGTCGGGGTTGACCGTGGGGTCGTACTGCGAGGGCGAGTTGGGAAGGCCGATGAGCAGCGCGGCCTCGCTCAGGGTGAGGTCGGCGGCGCTCTTGGACAGGTAGGTCTCGGCGGCGGCCTCAATACCGTAGGCGCCGTGACCGTAATAGATGGTGTTGAGGTACATCATGAGGATCTCGTCTTTGGAGTACATGTCCTCCATCTTGACGGCGATGTAGGCCTCGCGCACTTTACGCTCGATGGTCGAGTCGAACTGCTCCTCCTGCAGGATGGTGTTGCGCACCAGCTGCTGGGTGATAGTCGAGGCGCCTTCGTGTCCGCCGCCGAGGGTTGCCACCGCAGCACGCGCGATACCCCACAGGTCGATACCGCCGTGCTCGTAGAAGCGCTCGTCCTCGACGTCAACGGTGCCCTGCAGCACGTAGGGGGAGACCTCGTCCTTGGTGATGGACTTGCGGTTTTGCGTGTAGAAGCTCGCGATCTTGTTGCCGTTGCAGTCGACGATCTCGGTGGGCTCGCTCACCAGATACGCGTTGGCGTCGGTGTAGTCGGGCAGATCGGACAGCCAGCGGTTGACGTTGCCGACCATGCCGATGCCAAATGCCACGCCCGCAATCAGCAGAAAGCCCAAAAACGAGAGCAAGATTATGGGCAGGGCATGCGTCTTTGAACGGCTGCGTCCCTGTCGTTGGCGAGGACCCATATATTGACCTCCAGGTATGTCGTGCCGGACGGTGGATGTGCCGTCGGGGCAGGATGGACATAAGTTATTACACGATAAACCAAACGGGGCGCGCGATGCCTCGTGTATGCTGGAAGACGGCATTTTTCAGAGTGAATGCATACCTTGGTAAGGAGTTTGTCGATGGCGATTCGGACGATGGGGCCGAGCGGACAATACGAGACTGGATTGGATGCTGCTGGTGCGGCGCTGCCCGAGTTGCTGGCGCCGGCGGGCGGGCTCGACCAGATGCTTGCGGCCATCGCCGCGGGTGCCGATGCCATCTATGCGGGGTTGGGCGGCTTTAACGCCCGTGTGAGCGCCCATGGCTTTACGGATAACGAGTTTGCGCGCGGCTGCGCCGTGGCGCATGCCCATGGCGTGCGTGTGTACGTAACGCTCAACGTGTTCGTGTTTGACGATGAGTTGTCCGACGCGGTGGTGTTGGGAGCTCATGCACTGGAGCTGGGCGCCGATGCTCTGATTGTCGCCGATGCCGGGTTGGCCTGCGCGCTGCGCGCGGCGATTCCCGGGGTCGAGATTCACCTGTCTACGCAGGCGGGCGTTCATAGCGAAGGCGCCGTGCGGCTTGCCGCCGATGAGCTGGGGGTCGAGCGCGTGACGACGGCACGCGAGCTGACGGTCGACGAGATTGCGGCGCTATGTGCCACGGGTGTGCCCATCGAGGTATTCTGCCACGGTGCGATTTGCATCGGCTATTCGGGGGCGTGCGAGTTCTCTGCCCTTCGACGTGGCCGCTCTGCGATGCGCGGTGATTGCACGCAGCCGTGCCGTCTATCCTATGACTTGGTGGACGAGGCTGGGCAGAGTGTTGCCGCCGTCGAGGGAGATCGCCTGCTGTGTCCGCGCGACTATCTGGGTATTGCGCATCTGCCCGAGCTTGTAGATGCCGGCGTGGCGTCGCTCAAGATCGAGGGGCGCATGAAGAACCCCGATTACGTATTCAACGTGGTGCGGGTGTGGCGCCGGGCACTCGATATGCTGTGCGACGGCGCGTGGGACCCCGATGCCGTGGAAGAGCTTGAGCGCGAGCTGGGAAGGTCGTTTAACCGCGGGTTTACCGACGCGTATTTGCGAGGCCGCTCGGGTGCGGAGCTTATGAGTTTTGAACGCGCAATTAACCAGGGCGTGCGCGTGGGGCGTTTGGTCGCTGTGGGCCACGAAGAGGTGACCGTTGAGCTCGACGCCGCCGTGGCGGCGGGTGACACGCTCGAGATTCGGTTCTATCCGGGTGTCGACGCGCGTCCCGATGCGCCCAAGCGCTGGCCGCAGGTGCCCTGCCCGGTGGATGCAGCAGCGGGGAAGCGCATCGTCGTGCATTGCAAGCGTAAGGTGGACGCGGGCTGCGAGGTGTACCTGATTCGCAGCGCCGGCGTGTTGGATCAGACGGCGGCGGTGTTGGAGCGCATGCGGGCCGAGGCGGATGCGATTGCGCCCGTTGAGCGTGCCGTTGAAGTGCTGCCCTTTGAGGGCGTTGCGGTGGATGGCGGTGCGTCCACGGAGTTGGTGGAGTGCGCGGTTCCCACTCGCATGGTTTTTGCTTGGCAGCTGATGGATGCCGACCCGCGCGGAGAACTTGATTTGTCCGACGCCGTTGTGGTGCTTGACGAGGTGTGCCGCACGGGTGACGCTGACTGGACCCGCTCACTGATACAGCGTGCCGGGCGCGTCGTCTGCCGCAACCTGGGACAGGTGGTGATCGCTCGCGAGCTGGGCGTGACGTTTGACGTGGCGGCGCCGGTGTTCTGCGCGAATCGGGCCACGCTTACCTGGCTGCGCGGACTCGGTGCGGGGCGGGTGTGCTTGCCGGCGGAGTTGCTCGGCAATGATGCGGAGCGTATTGCCGAACTGGCCGCTGAACCCGGCGTCTTGGGTCCGGTCGACGCCGACCGTCCCGAGCTTATGGTGTGCGAGCACTGCCTGCTGACCGCCGAGGGCGTCTGCGCCACCGATGCGACGGGACAGGTTCGTTGCCGCGACTGCTTGCGTCGTCGGCAGGTACGCTATCTGGTCGAGCGTGACGGTACACGTCTGCCAGTTGCCATTGACGCATGCGGCAGGACGAGGATTTTCCTGTCGTAGGTGCTGCGTCGCGTCAGTTTGTTATCATAAGAGAGTTTATGGACTTCCAGCACCGCCGTTTTCGGCGAGGGTGCTATAGCAAAAGGAGGATACCCAATGCTGTCTGTTGACGAGCAAATGCGTATCATCACCTCGGGCGCCGCGCAGATCGTTCCCGAGGCCGACCTTCGCAAGAAGCTTGAGAAGGGCGAGCCCCTCAACATCAAGCTCGGCGTCGACCCCACCAGCCCCGACCTGCACCTGGGCCACGCCGTGCCGCTGCGCAAGATGCGTCAGTTCCAGGACCTGGGCCACAACGTCACCCTCATCATCGGCAACGGTACCGCGTTGATTGGCGACCCTTCGGGCAAGAATTCCACCCGTCCGCAGCTTTCGCAGGAGCAGATCGAGGCCAATGCCGAGACCTACGTGAGCCAGGCCATGAAGATCCTGGATCCCGAGAAGACCACCATCGTGCACAACGGTGACTGGATCCTTTCGATGGATCTGGCCGGTCTGCTGCAGGTGTGCTCCAAGTTCACCGTCGCCCGCATTCTTGAGCGCGACGACTTTACCAAGCGCTACCAGTCTCAGACGCCGATCGCCCTGCATGAGTTCCTGTATCCCGTGATGCAGGCTTTCGACTCCGTGCAGATCAAGGCCGACGTGGAGATGGGCGGCACCGATCAGCTCTTCAACCTGCTCGCCGGCCGTGAGCTCATGGAGAAGATGGGCATGGAGCCCCAGATCGCGCTCACCATGCCGCTGCTCGAGGGCACCGATGGCATTCGTAAGATGTCCAAGTCCTACGGTAACTACATCGGCCTGACCGACGCGCCCAAGGACATGTTCGGCAAGACCATGTCCATTCCCGACGAGATGATCGGCAAGTACTATCGTCTGGCCAGCTCGCTCACCCCGGCCGAGGTCGACAAGATCGACGCCGCCCTGGCCGATGGTTCTGCCGACCCCTACGAGCTCAAGCGCGCTCTGGGCCGCGACCTGTGCGACACCTACCACGGCGCCGGTGCCGGCGACGAGGCTCAGGCCGAGTTCGACCGCGTGTTCAAGGAGGGTCAGCTTGCCGACTTCCCCGAGAAGCACGTTGAGCTGACTGTTAACGACGAGGGCCAGATCTACCTCGCCGGCCTGCTCAAGGACCTGGGTCTTTCGACGAGCGCCGGCCAGGCTCGTCGCGATATCGACGGCGGCGGCGTCAAGATCAACGGCAAGGCCGTGGCTCCCAAGAGCTATAACATCGATCCCAGCGCCCTCAAGCTGGGCGACACCCTCTCCGTAGGCAAGCGCAAGGGCTTCAAGTTGATTTAGTTCCGCCGTTCTAACGAACGGCGGACCGGCCGACGCTGCGCGGGCCGCATTTGGACAATCTGACGTTCAACTTCAAGGGCGCGACCAGAAGGTCAGCGCCCTTTCGTTTCACGTCACCTTGTCTCAAATGCGGCCCGCTCGCTGTCGTTGCCAAAACATCGGCGCTTCCGTTGTTGGCACTTTGGGACGTTCCTTCTGTGCCGGCACTTTGGGACAATCCTTGCCATTAATGCAAAGCAACCTGTCCCCATTGCGTCAAGCGGCGTGTGCCGTTAAGCGGAGAGGCGCATTGTTGACCCATCGTTTGGGCATACAATGGCTATTGGCTTGCTGCGGTGAAGGCTTGTCCGCTCCGCAGCTTTTTTCTACGGTTAAAGGAGTATGTATGTCCGTTGAGGTCATGAGGTCTGTGATCGAGGCCGCCGAGGGCCGCGTGCCCGTCGACAGGCTGTTTACCAATGCGCAGATCGTCGACGTGTATGGCCAGCGTGTGGCGCCCGGTAGCGTTGCCGTCAAGGACGGTGTGATCGTCGGCGTGCTCTACGGTGGTCGCGACGATGCCGCTGGCACCTACGAGGCTGCCGAGGTCATTGACTGCCAGGGCCGCTATCTCGCCCCCGGCTTTATCGACGGACATCTGCACATTGAGTCCTCGAACATCCGTCCCGCCGAGTATGCGCGCATGGCGGCGACGCGCGGTACCACCACCGCCATTGCCGACAGCCACGAGATCGCCAACGTGGCGGGGCTCGACGGCCTGCGCTTTATGATCGAGGACGGTCGCCGCGCGCCCATTTCCATCAAGTACATGATGCCCTCATGCGTGCCCGCGCTGCCCGATGAGCAAGCGGGCGCTGTGATTACCGCTGCTGACATGCAGGCGTTTTTTGCCGAGCATCCGGGCGACGTTTTTGGCCTGGGCGAGATGATGAACCTGCCGGGCGTCTTTATGGCCGATCCCGAGACCTGCGCTCGCATCGATGCTGCCAACCAGACGCCGTCCAAGCAGGTCGACGGCCATGCGCCGCTCGTTGCCGGCAAGGACCTCAATGCCTATGCCGCGGCGGGTATTATTGCCGACCACGAGTCGACGATTCCCGAGGAGGCGCTCGACAAGCTGTCTCGCGGCATGTACGTGATGCTGCGCGAGGGTACGTGCAGCCATGATCTGGCCAACCTGTCGCCGATGCTGCTGGAGAATCCCGCGCGCGCCCGCCGCTGCTGCTTTGCGACTGACGACCGCGCTCCTTCCGATGCGCTTGCAACCGGCATGATCGACAATGCCTGCCGCGTGGCTATCGAGGCCGGTATTGACCCCGTGGTTGCCATCTCTATGGCGTCCCTGTCCACGGCCGAGGCGTTTGGCCTGGACCACGGTTGCCGCGACCCGCACGAGCTGCGTGGCGCCATCGCCCCGGGCAAGCGTGCCGACCTGCTGGTGCTCAACGACCTGACGTTTGTCACGGCTCCGCATCGCGTGTATGCCGCTGGTGCTCTGGTGGCGCAGGACGGCACCTTTGTGGGCGAGATCGCACCCGAGATGGCCGAGGTTGCGGCCCTTGCCGATGAGCTGCGCGCCTCCGTTAAGCTGCCGAAGCTTTCGCTCGACGTATTCGACTATGCCTTTAAGCCGGGCGAGGCCGTGATTGACGTGGTGCCGGGCAAGGCCATCACGGGCATGGTTCGTCCCGAGAGCGCCGAGGGCCTGCGCCGTATTATGCTGATCGAGCGTCACGGCCGCGGCGTGTCGCTGCAGGCCGAGGGCGCCGACGGTGACGGCCCCGCTGGCCTGGGACTCGTTGGCAAGCATATCGGCCGCGGCTGGGTGCGCGGCTTTACCATCACGGGTGGTGCCATCGCCTCGACGATCGGACACGACTCGCACAACGTGTGCGTCGTGGGCGACAACGCCGCCGATATGATGGCCGCCGTTGATGCCGTGGGCCAGGGCGGTCACGTGCTGGTGCGCAACGGCGAGGTCGTGGCGCGCATTCCGCTGGCGCTCGGTGGCCTGATGAGCGAGGGCACGGCCGAGGATGTCGCCGCGCAGCACGACGACTTTATGGTCAAGGCGCGTGCCATGGGCATCGAGCCGCCGCTCGACCCCATCATGGGCATCATTTTCCTGCCCCTGCCGGTGATCCCGACGCTCCGCATCCGCCCCGAGGGCATGTTCGACGTCACGACCTTCACCTACGCCGACTAGTCATCGGGGACGTTCTTAAACGACTAGTCGTCGGGGTGGCGTGTCACCTGACGCCGCGACCGTGAGACCTCTGGCATGTGTGAGCTATTTGCTAGGTCCTTGTAACGTTTACGCCCGCAGAGTCTTATTTGAGCTCCCTTTGGGTACGTTGGAATTGGATATACGTCCGATTCCATCAAGCCCGAAGGGAGCTTTTCTATGTTTAAACTGATTGCATCCGATATGGACGGCACGTTGCTTGACGAAAACGGCCAGGTGCCTCCCGAGACCTACGAACTGATTCTGGCGCTACACGAGCATGGCGTGCATTTCGCCGCATCGTCAGGCCGTCGTTACGACCGCCTGTGCGAGTTCTTTGCACCTGTTCGCGACAAGATGGACTTTGTCGCCGCTAACGGCGCCCAGGTCTACGCCGACGGTAAGATGGTAGACCGCGAGGTGTATTCGCACCTGGCGATTCGAAGGCTCGCCCAGGCCGTCGCGACGTTTCCCAATCTGCATCTTGCACTTTTTGACCGAACCAAGTCCTTCTTGCTCGATGACGAGTGCAAGTTCGTGCGTGAGGTCGATAAGGACCTTCCCAATGCCGAGCGCATTTGGGAGCTGCCCGATCCCAGCGTAAATATCATCAAGGCGAGTATCTTTTGCGATGACGGTGCCGTTATGGACAGCGCTTACGTACTACAGCGCGAACTCGGTCAGCTCTTTACTTTTGCGCCTTCGGGCAACGCGTGGATCGATGCCATGCAGCCCGGCGTGTCGAAGGCCTCGGGCATCGCACAGCTCATGGAGCACTATGGAGTCGAACGCGACGAGGTTATGGCGTTTGGCGACTCGATGAACGACTACGAGATCATTCGCTTTGTCGGTACGGGCTGCGCGATGGAAAACGCGCGCCCCGCGCTCAAGGCAGTGGCCGATCGCGTGGTGGGTTGTAATCGCGACCACGCCGTCCAGCAGGAGCTCCGTCGCGTGCTGGAGAGTCTCGCTTAATCCGGCAGATGGGGACGTTCCTTTTAATATGAGCAGGACATTGTCAAGAGGCAAAATCGGGCCTGGCCCCAACGATATGGGGTCAGGCCCTCTCCCTATATCAGCCCGTCCGCGGCGACCTCGGCGTGTCTTACCGACGCTCGTCTTTGCAGTTTAATATCCGCCCGCGGCGATCTCTCGCTGGGCAATCCGTTGCTACGGCTGAGGCTTCTACGTCGAACCGACAGTCTGTGCACGCGTGTGGCGCCCTGGGCGCTCGCAGAAAAGGGACCTGAGGTTCGCCTCAACGGCTTCGGATCGAACCGCTTCCGGGATGATCGGCTTATGTGCGGGGGACCGCCCCCCCTACGCCTCCTCGGCCATGAGGCCGACCGCCCATACCCAGCAGGCGAGCTCGCGCGCCGTGGCCACGTTCGCCTTGTTGCCGTGGACCCCGCGCGCGAGCAGCGCCTCCCGCCTCTCGACCAGCCTCCGCACGCCCTTGGCGGCATGCCTCCGGGCGCCCCGGTCCGGGGCCTGGCCCTTGGCGAGGCCCTTCGGCCGCCCCGAGCACGTCAGGTAGTGCCACGCGGCCTCGACCAGCGTCTTCCTCAGGTGCTTGTTGCCAGCCTTGGTGATCGCGCCCCTGCGGTCGCTCTCCCCGCTGGAGTGCTCGGAGGGCGTCAGGCCGACCCACGCCGCGAACGAGCGGGCATTCCTGAACCTCGAGAACTCGCCGGCCTCGAACACGAGGTCGGCGGCGGACGCGGTGTCTACGCCCTTGAGGCAGCGGAGGGAGTCGACCCTCTTCCTCCACCTGGGCTTGCGGGCCTCGGCCTCGACGAGCCCCTCGAGCCTCGCCTTCTCCTCCGCCGCCCGCCTGACCGCGTCGACGTAGTAGGCGAGCACGTCGTTGTCGGCCCTCTCCGCGAACCTTATCGACTCGATCCAGGACCAGTGCGCCCGGGTCCAGTTGCCCTTCCTGCGGCCGGTGGGCGTCCTCTCGTCGAAGACGAGCCCGTGCCTGAGCAGGAACTTGGAGAGCCGCTGCTTCGAGCGCGAGAGGTCGTCCCTCGCGTCCTCGAGCGCCCTGGTCAGGTCGCGGGCGGCCTCGCACTCGTCGTCGGGGACCCACACCTCGACCACGTTGCCGACCGACAGCATGCGGGCGAGGAACTCGGCGTCGTTGCGGTCGTTCTTCCTGCGCCTGTCCGCGCTGGGCTTGATCATCTTCGAGACGGCGCCGACCGCGCAGTCGACCCCCAGGCCGGAAAGCCTCTTCTGCAGGTCGAAGCCCGTGACCCCGGACTCGTACACGCACCTGGCCCTGGGGTCCACGGAACGGACCCACTCCGCGACGGCGCCGGCGTCGTAGCCGAAGGTCGCGGCACGTACCTCCCCGGTCATGACGTCGAGGGAGACGGCCTTTATCGAGCGGGCGTGGACGTCGAGGCCGATGAAGGTGGTAGTATCGAGCATGGGAGCCCCTTCCATGAATGCGGCGTGGCCGCCACGGTTGGATTAGACACTCACCATTGTCGGCCTAATCCGCGGTCTTTCATGCAGCAGGGGCTCTCAATGTTTTTATGTCCTGCTCATATCGTTTCTGCCGACAGTGGGGGACAGTCCTTGCAGCTTTTTGCGAAGAGTGTCCCCAACGACTAGTCGTTTAAGAACGTCCCCAATGACTGACCAATGACTAGGCAAGGGCGGCCATGATGGTGCGGGCGACGCCGTCGTGGTCGTTGTCGTATTCGGTGATGGCGTCGGCGGCCTCGCGGTCTTCGGACTCGGCGTTGATCATGGCCATGCCGTGGCCCGCTGCCTGCAGCATGGGGATGTCGTTGATGTTGTCGCCGAACGCCCAGGCGTCGGCGAGACGCTTGCCCAGGTATTCGCATAGCCACGTGAGGGCCGTCCCCTTGGTGGCGCCCTCGCCCATGACCTCGATATTCATGGCGTACGAACGCGTGACCTCAATGCCTCCGAGCGTGTCGAGCGCCGTCGCGATGGCGTCGCGATCGGCCGGGTTGTGCCAGTACATGGCGATACGTTCGAGCGTCTCGACCTCGTCGATCTTGCTGTCGATATCCATGTCGATCGGCGTTCGTGTGCGCTTGAGTGAAGCCGCGATGTGGGGGTCACCGCCGCAGAACTCATCCAGGCGCCCGTATAGCGAGCGGGGGAGGAAGCACTGTCCATCCGCGAAGATATCGAAGGTCACATCGTGGCCGGCGGCAATGCGATGGATGCGGTGGGCAATGCCGCAATCGAGCGGTCGGCTCAAAATGCGCGTAGCACGTGAGGTGTCGGTGGGCGTATCTTCGTCGAGCCGCCAGACGCTGGCGCCGTTGGCGCAGACCGCGTAGTGCACGGCGGGATGGGCGAGAATGGGCTCAAAGATGCCCGACAGCGGGCGCCCCGTGCAGGGAACAAACTCGATGCCACGACGTGCGAGCTCGTCGAGCATTGCCCAAGTGGCGTCGCTCATCTGCTTATCGCTCGTCAGCAGCGTCCCATCCATATCGGAAAACACAATCATTCGTTGCGATCCTTTCTACTGGCATAAAAAGTGTGGCCAAGGGCTTGGGTCCCTGGCCACGCTCGAGTTCTATAACGGTCCGCGTCCTAGCGGTCAGCGAGCGGCTTGTACTCCAGCGGCTCGATCACCGGACGATAGGCCGGGCGAATAATACGGTGCGCGCAGAAGAGCTCTTCCATGCGGTGCGCAGACCAGCCGGCCATGCGGGCGACGGCGAACAGCGGCGTAAAGAGCGTCTCGGGCACGCCGAGCATCTTGTAGATAAAGCCCGTGTACAGGTCGATGTTGGCACAGATGGGCTTGGTCATGCCGTGATCGCGCATCACTTGCGGGGCCAGGCGCTCGATGCGCTCGATGAGCGCGAACTCCTCGCCCAGGTCCTTCTTGGCGGCAAGCGTGCGCGCGTAACGACGGCACACCTCGGCACGCGGGTCGCTCAGCGTGTAGACGGCGTGGCCCATACCGTAGATGAGACCCGTGCCGTCGAAGGCCTGCTTGTCGAGGATCTTGCCCAGGTAGGCTGCGACCTCGTCCTCGTCCTCCCAATTGGAGACATGCGCGCGGATGTCCTCGTGCATGGAGACAACCTTGGCGTTGGCGCCACCGTGGCGCGGGCCCTTGAGTGAGCCGATAGCCGCGGCGTAGGCGGAATACGGGTCGGTGGCCGAGGAGGACAGCACGCGGCAGGCAAACGTGGAGTTGTTGCCGCCTCCGTGTTCGGCATGCAGCATGAGCATCACGTCGAGCAGCATGGCTTCGTCGCGGGTGAATGCCATGCCGCCGCGCAACACCTGCAGGATGGTCTCGGCGGTGGAGAGACCGGGTGTGGGGTGCGGTACATGAACCTCGGAGCCGCGGCGCTTGGCGACCGAGGCCATATGCGCGAAGGCGGCGATGCGGGGGAGACGGGCGAGCATGGAGATGGCGACGTCGATTTCGTGCTCGGGCGTAATGGCGTCGGGCTCGGCGTCGAAGGCGTAGAGCAGCAGCACGGCGCGCTGAAGCACATTCATGATGCTCGACGACACCGTGGTCATGGGGAACTCTTTGACGTACTCATCGCTCAGGTGCCTAAAAGCGCCCAGACGTCCGCAAAAACCGTCGAGCTCCTCTTTGTTGGGCAGCGAGCCCGTGATGAGCAGGTAGGCGACCTCTTCGTAGCCATAGCGATTCTCGGCCTGGGCGTTGTTGACCAGGTCCTCGATGCTGTAGCCGCGCAGCGTAAGCTTGCCCTGGTCGGGCACGACTTTGCCGTCGACCTTGTTGTAGCCGTGCACGTCCGAGATGCGGGTAAGGCCCGCGACCACGCCCGAGCCATCGGCATTGCGCAGGCCGCGCTTGACGTTATGCTCTACGAACAGGCCCTCGTCGTACGGGGCGGTCGGCAGGCCGTGGTAGAGGTTTTCGCTTTCGGGCGAAATCTGACGGCTCGCCTCGTAATCCAGAACCAGGCGGCTCAGGTGATCGTCGAAGCGGTAGTAGATTTTCTTGGCGTCGTAGGCCATGCGCGCTCCTCTCCGGTCCGCTTTGGGGCCGCGCGCTTGGACGATATGACGTCAAGCTGCCCCGAGCGGCTTGTTCACTACAGGCGGTACATAAAGTTAAAGACGTCCTCGCGCTGGATGGACACGTTGACGCCCGAAAGCTCGCCGGCCTCGGCCAGGGCCTTCTGCAGCTCGGCGAAGTCGAGCTTGGACTCGGCGGTGTCGGCCAGCATGGTCATGGTGAAGATGTCCTCGATAATGGACTGCGTGATGTCGCGGATGTCGACGTTGGCCTCGCCCAGAACGCGGGTGACGCCGGCGACGATGCCGGGGCGGTTCTTGCCAAGGACGGTGATGACGATACGGGAGGACGAGATCTCGGCCATGGGAAACCCTTTCGCGTGGTTGCGGCGCGCGCGGGGCGCTCCGCTACGGTACAGTGTTCATCATTGTACCTGTCTGGCGCAAAAAAGGCGCGCTCGCTGCGGCGTTACATGCCTGCAACATGAGCGTAAGGGGGAAGGCCGTACGGGGAAGAGCCGTCTGGCGCGTGTCCGGCTCGTGTTGGGTTGATTTCCGATCTCAGCCGAACACATTGAGCGGACAGGCCGTTCCCGCAGTCAGCCGAACGCCTCCGACGGCTGATTCCGAACTGGAAGCGGAGGGCATCCCCGCCCTTCGGTAGGGGATACCGCTCCGCGGCGCATGCCGCGGGCGGCGCCCCTATCGGACCACCGTGACCTCAGTTGGGATGGGCCCAGCACTGCCGCGTACTCGGTGAGCTAGAGCCAACTGTTCATCTTCACGTCGCGTATGGCGATATTTCGGTCGTCCGGCTCGGTGATGCCGTAGCCGAACGCCTGGAGCGTCTCGATGGACTCCTGGATCCTCTGTTGGAACATGGGACCCGGATCGACCCTCGGCCCGAGGTGCCCGCGCCAAAGGCACGGCGTGGCGCGCAGCATGTTATGGATTTTGGAGATGGGCTCGATGTCGGCGTAGACGTTGAGCGTCGCCATGGCGTCCTTGTGGCCGAGGATCGATTGGAGCGCCTTGATATCGCCGCCTTGGCGGATCCACTGCGTTGCGAACGTGTGGCGAAGGCCGTGGAACGTGATCAGCTCGTCGTTGGTGCCCATGAGGCCGTTGGTCTCCGAGAACGTCTTGAGCGCCCTGCGGATATAGCTTGTCGTCGCGAAGGTCGCGCCCGGCTCCGACAGGATGTAGCAGTCCCCGATCTCGACCGCCCCGGTAAGGCCGCGCAAGCGCAGCTTTCCGCAGTCGATCTCGTGGGTCTCCTTCAGGAAGGGGAGTAGGCCGACCGGGTCGATGGGGATACCCCTGGCGTCATGGGTCTTGGTGTCCTTGATGAACGAACCCATTCCCTTCGCGTACGCCACCGAGTGTCTGATCGAGATCAGGCCCGTCTCGAAATCCACATCGCACCACCGAAGGCCGCAGACCTCGCCGATTCGCATCCCCGTGTGCAGGGCGAGTACGACCGCCCTCTAATCCTCGGCGGACCAATCGAGTCCGAACTCCTTTCGGGCATCCTCTTCGCTCATGACTTCGAGAAGGTCTCCGGGTTGGCAACGAAGGGCGAGGCATAGCTGCTCGAGCGTGTTGAAGCGAATGCCGCGAATATGCCCTTTTTTAATACGGGACAGGTTCACGGGCGTGGTTCCAATCCTTTCGGCAAGTTCGTTCGAGGAAATCTTTCGCTCGGCCATGATCTTGTCGAGGCGAACAATTACGGGCATGGCGTTTCCTTACGCAATCTCGTCGGAGTCGAGGTACAGCTCTCGGGCGTACAAGAAGAGCCGGGAAAGCATGAACAGGACGATGCCGAGAACCAGAGAGGTCCAATCGAATGATGAAGCGATCTCTTGGGCGCCGACGGCCCCCTCGCCGCCAAACATCGAAACGGAGGTTTTGAGTGAGCCGGCGTAGAGGCTGGTGGCAGCTTGAACAACGAAGAGAATGCCGAGCACCTTCAAGCATGTCGCAGACCCTTTCTTGAAGGGGTCTCCGCTCTTGATCGTCCACACGAGAACGGCGCTGAGGATGGTCGTAGCGATACCGATGACGGCAGGGACCAATGTCGAGATCGCAAGGGCTGGATACGCGGGGGAGTCTGCAATTACAGGGTTGTCGAGCACTTCGATTGCTGGCTTTAAGGAGAGCGCCACTTGTGCGATGGCGGTGGCGCAAAGGGTCGCAGAGGCTATCGCACATGCGATGCGGAAGGAATGAAGCCGGGGAGTGCGATTGTCGGAACTCATAATAACCTCCGAAGAATTTAAAAAACTCAGGTTACTTTTTAACAGTTTATGTTAAATTGACTTTGCCGGCAAGTAATAAGGGCCGAGCATTTTGTTCGGCCCCTCTGTTCCGACTGGATGAGGTTAAGGTTGGCGATGAATATGCTCAAAATCTCGAAGGCGATCTTTAGGTCGCTTCTCTCCTCCAGGTCGCTCTGTGTTGTCGTTGTTGCGTTGATGGTTCTTTGTGCTCTGCCCGTCTTCAGGAGCGCGGCTGGCATCGACGGACGGGTCGAATACCTCGAGTCGGGAATAACCCGTGTTGAGCAGGAATTGTCAGCATCCTATGCGGATGCGCTTGTGAATGCGGGGGAGGACGGTGTCTATACCTCTTCATCAAGCATGCCCGCGCTTCTGTACCCTCTTGCCGCGGGACGTCTTATCTTGGCACCGCTCTCTCCCCTACTTCCGTTTCTGCAGATATCGGATGGAGAGTACACCTATTATGACGGATCGAAGGAGTACTTGCTATGGGTCGCAACGGCCGTTGCCGTCTCGTTCCTTGCCGCGCGTCTTAACAAACGTGAAAAGCTCATCATCCAGGCACCGATGGGCGAGCTGGGTAGACCTGTTGCATCGAGCGTATGGGCGAGTGTTTTTGCAATGCTTGCCGTCCTCGCCATCAATCTTCCAGGGATAATCGCCGCGCTTGTGAAGAATGGCCCGGGCTCGCCGTTCTATCCGATAGGCTACATTCAATATGCGACTCCGGTTATCAAACCGGCTTGGCTGGTGTTCGCGCAGACGGCCATCATGCAATTCTTGGTGGCAGCGTTCATCTCGCTTGTCGTTCACCTTGCCGTGAAGATTGCCAATAACCCTACGCTTGGAATCGTGTTCGTATGTGCCCTGATGGGGGTGACGATGGTTCCCGGGTATTACGGAAGATCCATCGCTTTACGTGAGTTCGCCCTGTTGAATCCCCTTACGTATGCGAACACTGAGTTGACCGTCGGCGCCTATAGCCCGTACCCGACAACGCAGATAGTGAATCTGCCTGGACTTTGCTTCGAGCGTGGCGCGATTGCCCTCGTATGCGCAATCGGGATCGAGGTGCTGGCAATTAGCCTGCTTTGCGTTGCTGGAAAGAGCGGCTGCGCGTGCCCGATATCCCCGATTTGTCTTGAGAGAGGTTCCTTCACTGCATCGAGAACGGCAACTCGTTCGAGCGCTTGTGCCTCCGCCGTTGCATACGTAAGAACGATGGGGAAACTGCTCCTGCGTTCTCCTACCCTCGCCGTATGCGCGATTGCAATGTCGACGACGATGCTGGCCCCGGCTCTGGTCGAGATGTTTCCTGACGCTGATAACGTTTCCGCTGTTCGGTATAGGGATGGGGAGCTCCGTTCAATAGATCGGTATCTAGAGCAGAACGCTGCGAATATGGACGTCGAGGGCAAAGCGGCCCTGGAAGACATGCGGGATGCTCTTTCGGGTTTCGTGTACGCGCCTATGCCTGCGGAGGGGTTTCGAAGCCTTGCGACGTACGAGCGCGCTCGAGGTGAGCTGGGCGCGGCAGATGCGACTCTCCTGCAATCGATCGGAATCGAGCCGGAGACTCCTTCTCGTGCGGAGGCGCGCGCCCTTCTGCTTGAGTCGATCGCGAGCTTGCCGGACCCCAAGGTTTACGAGTTAAGTACGAAGATGCCCCCATTAATCCTCCTTTCGTATCTCCAGGCAGCGCTTCCCTCCTTATTTTTGCTGTTGCCCGTGGTTGTCACATCGCTCGCGTGCACCCACCTGCAGTGTCGTTCCCTTCTGGTTCTCCAGATCCCCGCAACAGCGCATGTGCGTTTTCTGACGGCTGTTGCGCTGGCTCTCCTGCTTGGCTTGGTGCTGCTTTTGGTGTCGATGGTTCCCGCTGTCGTTGTGTCCGTGATTAAGAACGGTGCGGGTGGATCGGAGTATCCCGTCGCTCTCATTCGGGCGGGAGCTTCGACAACGTCCACGGTGGGGGAGGCGGTGTTGTGCAGTATTCCGTTGCTGGTCATGGCATACGGCGTGATTTCCGTCGTCGCTGCGTTGACAGCAGCGATTAGCCGCAACCCCGTTGTCACCGGAATGGTTTGCGCGGTTCTCTTGGTGTTGGGTTCGTTGAGCGCTCATGTTGAAAGCGTGGGCATGGGCGTCGCGCTGCTGGCTCCATTCGCCTCGTTTGATCCCGCTTCCCAGGTGGGGACGATTGGGTTCCTTGGGCGAGGGACGAACGCGATGCCTTTTGGAGAGGTCGCCGGCGCATCGGGCGCTCTGCTGGTGGTCTTGGGCGCCGTATCTCCGTTGATGGTGCGCCTGAGTGTTCCAAAGATCGAAAGGGGACGATCTCGATGATTGACCTTCAAACGCTGACGATCTCTTATGGAAAGAAGGTGCTCGTAGATTCGGTGAACGCTGAGTTTGCCCCGGGTACGGTCTACGGTCTCGTCGCTCCGAACGGGCATGGAAAGACGACGTTGCTGCGTGCGATGGCAGGTTTGCCGGGTCCTCGCGTGGACGGGAGCATCGTTCTGGATGAGGTGCAGGGTACGGGTGCGAGAGAGGTCCGTTCTATGATCTTCTATGCACCTGGTGAGGGGACGCTGCTGTATCCCGGATTGCGTGCGGAAGATCACCTCAAGATGGTTTGCGATATGTGGCCGCATGCTCGCGATATCGAAGAGATAGTGGAACAAACGCAGATAGGCGAGTTCGCGAAGATGAGGATCCGCACTCTGAGCCAGGGCATGAAGCAGCAGCTTACCCTGGCGATTGCGTATGCGACGGGCGCGCGGTACCTTCTATTAGATGAGCCCATGAACGCGCTCGACCCCAGCAGGGTGGACTTGCATTCCGAGATTCTCAGGAAGCTGGCCGATTCTGGTACGTGCATCATCATGTCATCCCACATCTTGGATTCGGTCGATAGGCTGTGCGATGAGATTCTGTTTTTGAAGGATGGGAGGCTCATTAGAAGCATTCCGCAAGATGATGCTGCGCCGAAGTCTCCTGGATCCCATTTCGCAAAGCCTGCCGGACGCGCCGAGGGTGCGCTAAGCACGTATCGGCGACTCTACGAAAAGGGCGGGTAGAAATGCAAGTTAAAAATCTATGTGGCCAATGTGATACCGTTGAACCCGCATATCGATACCGCTCAGCCATTCGCCTCGCCCCCGTCGC